>Ga0123357_10011366_pt1 | contig 11408 bp, 8 predicted proteins | sample TergutEmb28metaG_FD_89873 | JGI IMG/M metagenome (GOLD analysis project Ga0123357, IMG submission 89873) | Embiratermes neotenicus P4 segment gut microbial communities from Petit-Saut dam, French Guiana - Emb289 P4 | ecosystem: Host-associated > Arthropoda: Insects > Digestive system > Gut ...
TAATAATAATAATAATAATAATAATAATAAAATTACTATAACATATAAGAAAAGTGGGATGTCTTGAGCAGAAGCGTTTTCTGATAGTGAACTGAACCAAATTAGGATAAATAAGAGCATATCAAAATTAAGGCAGAAGAAGTACAAGAAATGTTACTTACAAGTGTTCTTCTTAGGAAAGACAACCAAAACAATGTAATTGATAAAACAGAAAACAGTATTAAATTAAGTAAACTGATTGTGGCTTTATTAACAACCAGTATGAATAACTGCTGCTTCAAACGATGTCTTTTCAGTAGATGTTACATATCTGTTAATGTGTCCCTGTTTATATTGCTCTACTTCTGTTGTGTGAATGTTCTCTGAATGAACATTCTGCATATTTCTGTCACATAATGGACACTGAGTGTTCGAAGTTCTGCTTAGTCATTTGTTGAAGGAATTCATAGCAGTTCAGTTGAGATGCTGCATGCCAGTTCAGGTAAAATAAGAACTTTTGTATTGTCTGTTCACATGTTTGTAGACAATTTCTTTGTCTTCTGTTGCACCTTGGTCTGGCATCCTTGTGTGAATTCTGACAGTTTCAGTAGGGACTAAAGGAATCCCAGTTTAATTTAGAATTATATAAATACTTAATGTGAACAAGGATTGCACTCTTTGTTGAGGGTGCTGGTTTGTTCGTATGGGCTGTCATACAGCTGAAAACAAGGCAAGGAGCACTAACCAAGTTCCATAGCTTAGCACCTGTTGGTGAGGTAGGTTCATTAAGCTGCCACAACTGTTAGTTTGTTTAAGAGAGTGCACATCTAGACCAAATACAACTGACATATGAGAGAAACTGTAGCTGATACATGGTCATCAAGATCTGTAATCCATGGAAACAAAGAAGATACCACCACACAGCTGCTGCTGTTCAGAATGTTCATAACAATTTGTAAACTCTCTTTAACCCTGAAAAAGATGCAGGAAATTCAGTTCAGTTCTCATTAACGCCATAATACTGTAACCACATTATCATCTCGCATGTATTGCAAAGAACAGTGTCTTATGATATTGTGTATTATGTGATTTACTGTATATTCTGAGTTCTGTCTGTATGCTTGAAATTACATGATGTAATCTGTGTTTATTACAGAAAGCAATTGATATGTATGGCACACCCTTGGTAAACCAGACATTAATGAGGGACTTCCCAAATGTGTCATTCAGTTCAGTGGTACCATACGAGTCATTTCGTTTGTTTGAATCTGCACCAAGATATGGCCTCCACCACAACTTACTCTTCCAGGTGATGAATTAATGTTAATGTAATAAACCATGTAATCACCAGTATTTCACAGGGAGAATAGAGTAAGGATCTCCATAATAGAACACACGGAAGATTAATCCCTGTCACTTAATAAAATGAACAGTAATTCTTAGCCAAGGGCTGAAATTTCCCATTTGTCTTGGTGTACAAATGGACATATTTTAAATGGTGGCAGCAAGAATGTGTGTAGAACTGCAGTTATGACAAGATGCAGGGTGTGATGTAATTGTGGAAAACATCGGTTCACACATTTAAATTTATTTAATGTAAAGGAGGCTGACTGTAAATATAAATACAGTTTTGTATGAAATGTTTTATGTGTTGAAAATTACAATTATATGTGTGGTACAAACCTTTGAGGATATGCTCTTCTGCTTTCTGGTATTGGAAACCTATAGGAAAAGATATTTGCAAAATGATGTGTTTCCACGTGGATCTGTGATGTAAAAGCTCTTCTGTTTCAGTGCTTTCCTTCCATTGTGAGTATAATTTTTCAATGAAATTCATTCTTCTTATATGCTTATGCTTGAAGTTGAAGTCACAGTGCTTCTTCAGAAGAGCAGGCACCACTTACCCAGTGACACATGTCACATCCAAGAAGACTTGAAATTTGTCTGCATTGTTGTGAGAACATCACATATCATAGCATGTCTTGTCTTTGTGCACAGCGTGTAAGCAGTTGGAAGTGTCAAAATTATATGGAAAAGTAAATGTGTGCTATTAACATGTTTTAAGAAAGGAACAGGAAAATATGGAAGAAAGGTAAAATATCTGTATTTTTATGGCATCATGGTTGCTTGTGAATGTTTTGGAAGAACATACTGCTTGAAGATGGAGGCAGGATCTTCTTCCAAAACACTAGTAACCATCTACTCCATCAAATTACATACCAGGTGACTGCAGTCATGTGCAGTATGTGTGACTCATGATATGACATGACATGATCTATTCCAACAGATGCCACCGAGCAATTACTGATATTTTTTGGGGGAAGAAGGCACTTACGTTACTTTACTGCCTAGCCTGTTATGTACAAAAGTAAAATATTTTATAGTTAAAAATGTATTGAAAATAAAATGTGGTGTATGACAGCATTTGTGCGGCTTATGCGAAAGATGGCATGTTTGTTTGCAGGATGTTGCCATCACCTTGTTTCCATTGACTGAGGCACAGCAGACTTACACTGCCTATCTAGGAAATTCACTCAGTACAATCCTTGGTGTACGTCAGTGTCCAGTCAACAAAATGACTCTTTGTGTTACATCAGATGCAGAACTAGAAAAGTGTGTCAAGATGAGAGTATGTACTTGCTTAATTCTATACACATTAAGGTACATGAGAACAGGAGTGTGTGTGTGTTTTATGTTGGATTTTAAAGTTTGGTAAGCTGAGCCCTTCATAGCTTGCAAGGCCAAGCATAAGCTTTACCTAGTCATATGTAAATGGACTGTTCAGACTGTGTAAAGTTTTATATTCTTACTTTGTCCCATTAATAGCCAAATTATTTTGCCATTTCTTGAATAGACATCATTTACTTGCCACTAAATCTTCGTAAGTGTAGCTATAGTGTTTGGTGTAACTTGTTTGTATATCAAGTTTCAGTATTGTCAAATGATTTGGAATGATATTGTAATAATGACGATGTAAGTTGAAATGACAGTGTTAACTTTTCCTTTCCTTTTTGACAAACAAAGCATTGGTTATGTCACCCATATCCCACATTATTACAGCTCTGTGTAATAGGAGAAAATATGTAACTCACAATAATAGCCAGTGATTTTCGTCACTAAGGCAAATGGAAGCTAACACAGTTTTTGCTGCTACATGTACAAGTACTGTGATTGCACAAGGAAGAGTATAATTAGTTTTAAGATGGTTAAGTTTAATACATATTAACATTTTGATAGTAATAAATTTTACACAAACTTTTTATGCAAGAAACTTTGATAAAGTATGACTCTGTCAGGTGTATATTTAGATGTTCATTGATAAGAGTGCTTTCATAGAAACAGACTTTGTACATATTTTGCTTTCAAGATCGTAAACAAAGTTGGGGTCAGGTTTCCAATTCAAGTAAGCTGTGAATATGATGCTGCAATCAGAACATATTGCTGACCCTGTAAGGACTGTGTTCTTAGGAAAATAAGTTTTTGCTGTGTGTAGTAATTGTTTGTTGAATTCAGTGCAAATTAATGTGTTGCATCAATACTCTTCTTGTTTCCAGACAGCTCTGAAGGCTCAGCTACTGAAACCAGAAATGGTCTGTCACAAAGGCCACAGCCAGATCAACTGTATGCAGGCTATAAACAGTGGGTATGTATTTTGTGATTTATGAATTTGAACATTGGAAGGGTTAGGAGTGCAAGTCATTAAACAAACAGCAGTAGCATATATCTTTGGTAAAGTGTGTTTTAGGGTTCCAGAGAGTTAGATCTTGTAGATTTCAGTGCCACTGATATACCAATAGATGTCAATTCCAAAGACTTTGAATGATGGTATAATGCACTTAAGATTACTTGGTTTCTGGACTCTGCCATTTAGAATTCCACAAAAGAGCTCAACCATTCTGAAACAGAATATATTTCCATCTTTAGGTAAAGGGGTGGGGAGTCTGGTTTTGATAGAAAGAGTCATTCTCTTATCATTGGAGTGAGTAGTTGCCCGTGGGACACAAACTGTGTGGCTTTCTATGAACATTGTGTTCTTTTGAAATACCACACTACATGATGGGCATGGTCTAGTAAGTACGTGATCTTCAAGGTTCCACTAGATGTGTTTATAATGTGTCATATTTCCAATTGAAGTTACAGTAATTCATTACGTAATGTCAAGTCCACCATGTATTTCATGACAACATCCTTTACTGTTTTGCTTAAAACATTACCTCAGTAAAAGCTGCGTACTTGTGAGATATGTCAGTACAAAATTCTGAGACTTTAATTGAGTGAAAATAGTGTTTGCATGATTATTGGGTTAGTGTTGTTGTATGGAGATTTTGTATTATTGTGAACAATATAAACATACTTAGGTCTTGGAGTGTCATATAAAAGAAATTCATTTTGCCTCTCACAGAGAACACTGCATGCAGTGTTCTCTGTGAGGTATGAGCTGAATCTTAATATACAAGCTAGGCAATGTCAACAATAATCAGTTTTGCAGATTTTGCCATGGATATGGAATAGTGTGTTCCTTGTGCATTGTTGCGCTGCAAATCACCATCAGCAGGGCTTTTATGGTGGTTTTGTCTCTGGCATTAGTAAGATCTACTCAGATCTTTCGCGTAAATTTCCCGATATTTTGTCGGATTGTAATCAGATTTTGATTTTGTTGATGGATTTTAATAAAAGCCCCCACTATAAAATCTCATGAAAATTTGTCCAATGGGAGAAAGGCTGATACATGTGGACGGACATGATGAAACTATGAGGTGCTTTTCGCGAGTATGTGAGGATCCTAGGAGTGAGGTTTACAGTGAAATTAAGTAAGTTTCTTGGTATGCAGGAAATATACTGATACCACACATAGTGTTGTGATATACTGGTATATATGTGTAATACATTTATTTTGCTAGTGTGCTTGTGTGCACATGACAGTACAGTGGAGCCCATTTAAGTTGACCCCACATGGGACATTACAATAATTTAGTGTTAAGATTTTCCCATATGATTAACATATAGGTGTATATTGCTCATTTAATGTATAAATGTTCCATTAAGTAGGTATATTTAACTTTTTAAAATACATCTTTAGTATTGTACATATTCTTTATAATGAGCCAGTTTTGTGGTTTTTGTTGCATGATCATTATCTTTGTCACCCAATTGTCTCACTGTGATGTGCATGTACAGATAATTGTGATCTCATTTTTTTGTTGTAATTTAAATGTTTGTAACAGTATTGCAGATGTAGCAGTATTTGATGCAGGTGATGTGTATACTGCTGGACTTAAGTATGGCTTAATTCCATTCATCTCAGAAGTTTACAATCTCGGGGAGCCAGAATACTATGCAGTTGCTGTGGCTAGAGAAGAAGATCCTGATACAGAACTGACTTACATGAAGGGTATTGCCAGTTTGTCTGTAGATGAACAGTATCATTAGAAGAGTAATTTTAACTGCCATCATCTGACTCATGCATCATATCACTCTGCTCATATTGCACTTCTAAAATCTAATTTAATCATATATTTGTGAAATTTAGAATGGACATAATGACTCTGGAGATCTTGCAGTTGATGGATTGGTAATGGAATACAGTTTTGTATTTTAAAATTTATTGTTAGGCTTCAGTTTCCATCATTGATATGTGCAGCATTATGATGAGAATTCATTGCAGCTCTGCTACTTTGTATTTGCCAATGTAATGGAATCTTAGGCATAACTTTGAGAGGTGCGAGGAGGGTGGGACAAATGCCCCTCCAATGTTTTTTATATCTTAGAAGGTTTTTTGGCTACTGAAGTGAAGACTGGCACATAAAAAATACAAATATTTTCTAAACAATTATGCAGATGGTGTGAAAAATAAAAAAAAAGAGAAGTCTGTGTTGCACGGGATGCAGAATGGAGGCATGGTTAATTCCTCCCCACTGTTATTAGTCAAGTTATCCCTACAAATGGAATATTCATCATAAATTAGTACATATTTCTCAGCATTGTTGAGCACTTAGAAATATGGATTTCCAAAATGTCATATTATAGAGGTTTTATTTTATTAATATTATTTAGGTGTCCACAAAATTAAGTAGTATGAATAAATTGTTTTTATTTCTTTACTTTCAGGTAAATATACCTGCCACACTGGTATTAATACAGGTGCTGGGTGGATTGTCCCGTTAGCATTTCTCATTTCTAATGGCTGGATTCGTAGCTATGGATGTAACTCAATTCGTGCAGCTGCTGAGTACTTCACCAAGTCATGTGTGCCAGGAGCCTTGAGCTCCGAGTATAATACTGGTGTGCCCTATGATAACATGTGTGATTTGTGCCATGGCACAAGCTATCGATACTGTAGAAGAGATGCGTCTGAAGACTACTTTGGATTTACAGGTGAGGTTAATTTATACGAGGGTCACTCCGAAATTAATGCCTCCTATTTTATTATGTCGGCCCATGACGTCAGAGGCAGATGTTGGTGATGTGGCAGTAGAGGTTGAACCTTCCTGCCACTATTCCATTAAATTTTGTTGCCGTGCGACAGATGACAGCAGAGGGGCAGTCTGACAAAATGGCGTCTGACGTGGAAGTGCATATGAAGCAAAGGTGTGTAATTGAATTCCTCCATGTGGAAAAAATTGCACCCAATGACATTCATCGATTCTTGCTGAACGTTTACGGAGACCAAACCGTGGATGTTAGCACGATGAGGCGGTGGGTGGCACGTTTCAGCAGTGGCGACAGCAACGTGAAAGACAAGCCACGTGCAGGACAGCCGTGCACAGCTGTCAGACCACGAAATGAAGAGCGTCTCGATCAGCTCATCCATGCGAATCGGCGGATTACAACTAGGGAACTGTGTACAGAGCTGTATATCGGCTTCAGTGCGTTGGAAACAATGATGGCAACATTGGAATATCGCAAAGTTTGCGCCAGGTGGGTCCCACAAATGCTCACACAGGAACATAAAGAACACTGTGCAAGTTTGTCAGGACCTATTGAACGAATACAGGGCTGAAGGTGACAGTTTCCTGGATCACATCATCACCAGTGACAAGACATGGTGTCACCACTACAAGCCGGAGTCAAAATGGCAGTCCATGGAGTGGCGACATGTGAATTCCCCATCGAAGAAAAAGTTCAAGATGCTGCCTTCAGTGGGTAAAGTGATGTGCACTTTCTTTTGGGATAGGAAAGGGGTGATCCTTCTGGTTTTCCTTGAACCCAGACAAACCATCAACTCTGACCTCTACATCGCGATGCTGACTAAGCTGAATGCTCGAATTTCCGGAGTCAGGCCAGAGAAGAAGACAACCTTTCTCTTTCAACACGATAACGCCAGGTCCCATACCAGTTTGAAGACCGTCGAGCACATTGTCAGTCTTGGCTGGACTTTTGTACCACACCCACCTTATAGTCCGGATTTGGCGCTTTCTGACTTCCATCTGTTCGGGCCGATGAAAGATTGGCTGCGTGGGCAACATTTTCCTAGCTACAACGCTGTCATATGAGCTGTGAAACAGTGGGCCACCTCCGCTGATGCATATTTTTATGAGCACGGCATGCAGGCTCTTGTTCATCGCTGGCACAAGTGCATAGCCATTGGTGGTGACTATGTCAAAAAACAGTGTTTTGTAGCTAAGAATTTGCTCTATCAAATAGTGTTATTATGCTCTTTGTATCTCTTGTAGTTTCCACGGAAATAAATAAGAGACATTACTTTCAGAGCGGCCTACATATTTGTTGGACATGGTGAACCATTTTTGCGTTTCTGAGACTGTTTGATTCTGATTTTTTTATTCTTAGAGTCGGAGATCAGAACAGGATTTCAGTTGTGGTGACTACTGAATTGTTGTTTTTGTATGTTTTTCTTCATGGATGACTGCAGTGCAGACTCAGCATTGCTTAAGGATCATAACAGCAGTTACGTTTCATGTAGTCTTGTTTCACATCATACCTGTATTGTTCAAATATTGATCCAAGATAATCCTAACAACATGTTTGTATATTTCTGTAATTGTATAATGTAGGTATGCTTGATATAACATCTTGATTTCTTATTTGGTACCTATAATTAATTGATGTGGCTTCCTTTTTTTATTTTTGTCTGTGCTATGATTTACTCTTTCATTTGAGTAATTGATGAGAGAGACAGAATTTATTCTGTGATTTTGGAGGGCCTAACTGAAAGTAAAGAGTAAGAAATTGGATTGCATCATTCAGAGTGACTCTAATAGTTTATTTGCGTAGGAGATCCATGGTTTAAATCTTCAAGTCATTTGTCGTATTATTTTAGCATGTAAACTCCTGCTGCAATGTTCTTATGATGGTTGATAGATAATTTCAACAAATAAGCATTTGAATTTTCTTTGTAACACAAATGTATGTTTACAGTGGCTTTGCTGCATGTTTTGGTCCCTGTTTGGACCATCATCAGGCTGTTATGTAAATGTTTCAACAGTAAAGGTAAAAGTGTATGCAAAATCATCAGTTACACGTGTGTGTGTGTGTGTGTGTGTGTGTGTGTGTGTGTGTGGGGCAGAAACACAAGGTATATATATGCAGCAATACTGTATTAAAATGTACCCTGATTACCATAACAGTAAAATAATTTTAAAAACTTCAAAGATAGAAACTTGAAAAACATCAGAAAGATTTGTCTACATAAACAGAAGATTTTTACAGTGGTCATAGGAAAATCAGCAACAAAAAGGAATACATATACGGTGTATGTACTGAGCTTTAACCACGTAGCTCGTAACAAGATTGATTTAAAAAAAAGTAGACATCAGAATAATGAAAATTTTGGTTTAATAAATTGTGATTTAATCTTTAGGTTTTAGTAAGTGATGATTTTACACAACACAACACACAATTTTTTTTTCTTCACAGTTTTACCGTGCATCTTGATATTATCACATCTTTATTTATCCAACTGAATGGACAACTAGATTGTTCTAGAAATATTAAAACTTGCATTAAAATTTACATTAAAATGCTCCCACATGTTTCGGTTTAACAAACCATCATCATGGAACTTATTGTCTTGCTTTGCTAAAGTTATAATTATTAAAATAGTTAAAACATCATTGTGTATCAGTTCGGTCGTGTGGCTGCATATTTATTGAGTCCTTATTGGTGTGTGTACAGTGCATGGTACACCGTGCACTGTACACACACCAATAAGGACTGGATACATATGCAGCCACACAACCGAACTGATACACAACGATGTTTTAACTATTTTAATAATTATAACTTTAGCAAAGCAAGACAATAAGCTCCCTGATGATGGTTTGTTAAACCGAAACACGTGGGAGCATTTCAGTGTAAATTTTAATACAAGTTTTAACATTTCTAGAACAATCTAGTTGTCCATTCAGTTGGATAAATAAAGATGTGAAAACTTCACACAGTAGCTACTATGATGATATCAGTAACAAATATAACTATAGTGAATGATTTGCAATTTTGAGACCTCACAAACCAAGTGTGTATTTTTGTTTATGTGTTTACCTGTATTTATAAAAGTTTTATACAGTAAGCTGATGATGGTCCATATAAGGACTGAAACATATAGCTAAGCCAAAATAAATATAGAGTTGTGTTGGACTGAAAATTCAGATGATTTTGAAAACAATAGGATGACATCTGTTAAACTGGTAAATAATGTGCTTTCACTTAAGAAGAACACATTGTATAGAACACTGTTTTGTTCATTTGTTCATATAGGTGCATTTCGCTGCTTAGTGGAGGGTGGTGGCCAGGTTGCTTTTGTGAAGCACACAACTGTTAAGGAGAACACAGGTGGGAAGCGAAAGGAGTGGTGGGCTCGGAATGCTCTTACAGATGACTATGAACTGCTGTGTCCTGATGGTATGTATCTGTTAATTATGGGTGTTGTTCTTAATTTAAGTGAACTACAGTGGCATCCCCATTAAATATTCTTTCATTGAAGTTTTCTGCGTATTAAATCTCAAGTTTAAATGAGCCTAAGTCAGTGATCTGTGTGTTAAATTTCTCCCCTGTAACATTCATATTGCTCATGGAACAGCAGTTTGTCATAATCCATTGATACATAGTTTTACAGGTGACAGAAAAACCTTGAGAGAACCGTAATAGACCCATGATTTAAGCGCATTAGGTGTTTACAAAAATACAAGTAGAAGCAATTTTTTGTGGACACAGCATTTTAACAGAAGTTGTGTTTTTAACCCAACTTTCTAGTAATGCAGAAATCTCAGTTTGATGAATTGTGTGGGTTACGACAACTTGCTCTTTCATGAGTGATATTCCTCAAATTGATGTTTAATCCCCTACCAGAAAAAGGAACCTTGAATGCAAGTTTTGCTGTGTTTATACTTTTGTCTCCATCCACCACCGTCCAGCATGGAGGTTAGCAAAACAATAGAGCTATACCTGTGCTCTTGCTCTGGGTGTTCATGGCCTATTCTAGTGTGAACTTTACCTTTTGCTTTTACCTTTGTCCCTGTGTATCTTGTATTGATCATCTTTATTATTTATCTATTAATATTTGTTGTGGAAACACCACTTCTACCATGAAGATACAGGTGAAACCTTGTGAGCGTATGCAGTGTAACACATACGACAGAGGTCTAGTATTAACTGTTGTGATTACATTTGTGACAGCCACGGAGAAGCATGATGATATAAATGTGGTTATATTTCTTAAAAACAATCACCCATTGTTTAGTTTGCTGCCGTAAAATATTTTTGATATTTTGTATTTTGCATTCCATAGACAGTGTCACTCGTTGTACAGTTTTGGTTTATTTCATTTGTAGGTACCCGTGCTCCTGTGGAAGAGTATGAGAGGTGTAACCTGGGGAGGATTAAAGCAAATGCAATTGTGGCACGCGGTGGTAATGGTTACAATGAGACTGAATTGAATGCATTTATAAATCTCTTTATTTATGCACAGCAATTCTATGGACGCAAAGACCAGGATGATTTCAGGTAGAAATTAATTTTAAGTTGTATTACAATAAAATCCATAGGACCACTTTTTTTAGTATACCAAATACTAGTTCCATGAAAATTTTCTTACAGTGTATGAAATGATGAAGTACATGATCATAACAAGACATACAAGGTGCATTAACCATTAGATGTCATTCAGATTAACTTTGTGCCAGTAGAGTGTATCATAAAGTAAGACTGCTCTTTCCTTCGAGGAAAGAATGTAGAGTGGAGATGCTGTTAACAAAATGCTGAGAAGAATATTGAACATAAGATAGAGAAAATCATGTGAAGAGAAGCGTTGTAGGCTGTACCCTTCACAAATATTAAATTTTTTAGGAGAATAAAGTGGGTGTTACCTGCACAAGAAGGATTGATGGACTGATGCACATGTGTGTGTGTGTGTGTGTGTGTGTGTGTGTGTGTGTGTGTGTGTATATATATCGTGACTTGAAGTCCTTATGTCA
>Ga0123357_10011367_pt1 | contig 11407 bp, 7 predicted proteins | sample TergutEmb28metaG_FD_89873 | JGI IMG/M metagenome (GOLD analysis project Ga0123357, IMG submission 89873) | Embiratermes neotenicus P4 segment gut microbial communities from Petit-Saut dam, French Guiana - Emb289 P4 | ecosystem: Host-associated > Arthropoda: Insects > Digestive system > Gut ...
ATCGAGCTCTCCACATAGTGCGATCTAGAGCTTCCTCCTTCAAATGTGAGTATCCTCTCCTTTCCTTAAGGTCATCCAGTAGTTTCCTACGTTTTCTTCCTCGTCTTTCTGTCACTTCTATACTTCCTTTTATCTTCCCTTCAATAATCCGTTGAAGAAGGCAGTTTCTACGCAGAATGTGACCAATCCAGTTAGCCTTCCGTTTCCTTATTTCATGTAGGATATTCCTCTGCTCCTTGACTCTCAGTAATACTTCTTAATTTCTCACATAATCGGTCCAACTGATCTTTTCCATCCTTTGACCAGTTCAACTATTTAAAAATTATCTTCGACCGAATGTGTTACGGTGAAGTATTGAGAACGCAGAACGCGGCTTTGGACAAAGGTATGGTTAGCAAAAGCGATTATAAAGATAGTGCTGGCTTTTACAGCTAATACCGAATTTAAAAATTTTTCTTTACATATGTTTATACATGTGAGTGCGATAGATACACAACCTTGTCTTGCATGATGAAGCCAGAAACTTACTGAAGCTCTAGTAAGAAAATGTCACAATCTAGCATACAATTTTCTCTTAGCGGGGACGGAAAGTTATTCACTTTTAAGGCTTAGTGGTTACATTTATTGACATTACAAAGTTTTATTAGGAAAGATATATTTCAGAAAGGCAAGTTCGTGGCCGAATGAACGAAACGTGAAAATGTGAGAATCTAGAAGTGATATCTCGCCTGTCTTGGTCTAATAACAAAGACTTAGATCATTGTCAGTATCTCTGATCAGAACGTACTCTTTCTCTGTTTCTGTGATCAGAATTTACTTTCCTAATTTCTCTTCGTAGATAATTTTATATAGAAAAGGATCGGTTTATGGAGTAAGCGACTGATAAATAAATATATAAACCAGTAATCAACTAGATGGAGATGTAGAATGACTGGGTAGAGAGTACGGAGAGTATATAGAGATGTAAGATTAGTTAAAACATCTAGATGACTCAGAGAGATAAGTTAATGTGAGATTGAAATTAGAGAAGTGGATAAGCTGCCACCCAGAGCGACGAGTGATACAGACAGTTTAGTTAAATAGGGAGATTGATTAGATAGACAGATGGCACATAAGTAATTTAGATAAACAGAGATTAGGTACAAACATATCAGATAGGTGGAGTATATAAATAAGGAGGGAGCCAAATTGAATGGGCACATGGAAACTAGACAGATTAGACAAATTGGTAGATTATAAAGAGGTGCCGTGTGGATTGGAGAGAGAAATCGACTGCATGGAGAAACTGGAATTCGAAACATTAGATAAATAAATTTGCTACATATATCAGATGGAATAGGTAGATTAGAATGTATACATTAGTTAGAGGGAATTGTAGAAGAAAGAAAGACAGACCGATAGGTAGGTAGAGAGACAGACAGGTAGATAAAGAAGTGGATAGACAGAGAGATAGAGTCGTAGATAGACGATTAGTAGTAGAGACGGATAGATGAATAGATGATAGATTGGTAGACAGATAGATAGGCAGATATACGTGTAATTAGACAGATTTATTGATTGATAAATGGAATATACATCACACCGTTTTTTGCTGAGTGTAGCGTATATGTAGAGTTCATTAAATTTAGGAACAGAATGTATAACTCTGGCAAAGTGTGGTATAGAAAACTCCAATGTAAAACACTTCCCTCCTGTTTCCAACATTTCTATGAAATTCTGCACAATGAATTCCTCTTACACGCTCCGACAGCCGTGCCACTGCGGACTGGCAGATAACTAATTAGCACCTTGTTACCACAGCAATTTCTCGAGCTAGAACTATTGCTTTTCTCAAAACTTGACACTTTATGTCCCAATATTCCTTCATACAAAAGATGAGTAATGAACCGAATTTACGGAAGTTAATAACCAACTTTTAACGAAAAAGCTCATAACACCCGAAAGGGTGTTCTTACTTCAGAAGAGAAAAATAATATATCAGTATTACAAAATGTGGTTATGTCATAAACAGTGTAATGAGTTTCTGTTTCAAAACCCACTTTAACCAGAAAAAAGAGAAATGGTCCATAAGAGGATCACAAGAAATTGATGGCGAACATGACTTGCAAGTTTATGACGAGTTGAGTGACAGCACTGAAACTACACAAGGATGTTTTAGAAGCCAACGCCCATGTCAATATATTTTTTTGAACATTTTCTTTTAATCTTGTTTGATGGGCATTGCCCCGACAATCCACAACACATGACGGGATAATATCTCCTTATTACACTAAATGCCTGTCGTACGCGGCATAAGATACTTGCGCAGAGAATCGTAGTTTGAACGACTGTTTCTTTTTTGGCAACAAACAGTGTAAACGTTAACTAAAACACATTATACAGGATCTGTAATTCAAATTTGTGGCAGCAAGTTCGTAGCTACGCAGCTAATAACACAACCGACATAAAATGGAAATATTTATTGCATTGCATATTGTGAAATATTACACGCGATTTCTGGCGCGAGCTGCGTACAGATGGGATACTTTGTATCATATGCATAATTTTATAAAATAAGGTATTTTTTTAGAAAGGCAAATACGTTTATACAGAGTGAACTAAAAATAGATGGGTAAACTTATGGGAAGTAAATTTTCACAACAATATAGGAAACAAGGCTTCCGTTTTGCGGCACCCTGATGATTAAAAAAAATATATTCACAATATCCACTCTGACCTTCAAACCAGGACGTTATACATCTGAAGGACGATTGTCTGACCCGCTAGAAAATATCATCTATCGAACTACTTATATCGAAGTATTTCAGCTCTGATTAAAACAAAACAACAAAGATAACAAATAACCTTAAAAACCTATATGTGATTCTGTTTAACTGGGCCCAAATTTGCTTAGTATTTATTGGCGCGGAAAATAACGCAGAAAATTTTTTATGAATTTTGACGTTTTGATGATTAAAAAGATATATTCACAATATCCCCTCTGACCTTCAAACCAGGACGTTATACATCTGAAGAACGATTGTCTGACTCGCTAGAAAATATCATCTATCGAACTACTTATATCAAATCCATTCTGTGTTCGTTGTTGGAAGTCCTGGAAGTCACTTCTATAGCATAAACAGTAGACTTCAGAAGTTTCCAGACATAAAAATCTAAGAGATATAAAATGAGGGAAGGAACAGAACATGTTGTTGGTCCACCTTATCTTATAAATTGTTACGAAACCATGTTGTTCAAAAATATACGAACTGCAAGAGAAAATGTGGTGCAGCACCATCATGTACAGACTATTAATGAACCATAGTCTCCAGATCCACATGTTGCGAGAGCTCTGGGTGGACATTTCCTACGAAATCACGGCAAACAACTCCAGTTGTCGTAGTAAGAAGTAGTATGGTCTCAGTAGTCTGTGCCAGCATGGAAATCCAGGGCTGAAACTTTGAACACTCTCTGTAGTATTCAGAAGGACGTAATTCGGAAAGCACGATCCAGAAGACTTATGTTAATATAATAATTGTTAATCTGATGTTTATTGGACCGTGCATCTTTGTGATAACTGAAGAATAAAGAACCAACTAAATGCCACTTATTATTTTATTGTACTTCTTATAGGCTCAACATGTTTCGGGCACTACTATGCCCATCATCAAGAGCTCGCGACTATAATGTCCATTACCACATTGGTCGTTTCGTTCTTGGTTTGCTGTAGGTTGGAGGTTAGGTGCGGGTAGGCTGGAGTAGTGTCCGGGCTGCAGCCCGGACACTACTCTAGCCTAACCGCACCTAACCTGTAACCTACAGCAAACCAAGAACGAAACGACCAATGTGGTAATGGGCATTATAGTCGGGAGCTCCGGATGATGGGCATAAACGTAGTAATGCCCGAAATATGTTGAGCCTATAAGAAATACAATAAAATAATAAGTGGCATCTAGTTGGCTTTTTATTCTTCAGTTACAATAATTGTGCTTGAATTTTGGTGCCGATTCGACTTCAGTAGGATCGAACAGGTTTCCACTCATTCTGTATAACGTGCAAGTTGAACCTGCTGCCAAATAATTGGTTTTACTGCACCGACACAAAAAATTCGATTTGCTCAACGAAGGTTAGTGTAGAATTTCGATAAGAAATTTGATAGAAATACGCATGTATACAGACGAGAGGGCTCAGTCTCTGGTATTGATATCACGTCTTACTGATCTGTGGAAAAAAACTTACAAATACAGCGTAATATTTACAAAAGTTATGCTCCGGCAGGATTCGACGACACGATCTCAGTGATCAAGAACTTTGTAGTGAATATCTCAGATCGCATGACTTTCAAAATCGACAGTTTTGTCCCTTAGTATGTGAAGATGAGCTATGGTAATGAACGAAACGAAAAATAGTGTTAGGGGGATGAAACGGAGCATTCAAGTGGTAGCCCAAACGATCTAGACAGATGTTACACACAGCTTTGTAATGATGTATGTAAAGTTGGGTTGTGAGTTTTGCAGGCAAGATTTGAGGAACAATTGGGGACAGTGGATTAATGGATGTGACGTAATATGAATTAGTTTCTAAAGAAACTAAGGCCGTTATTAACAAAATTAGTGAGCGGTTAAAATTATGGACAAATTTATGGTCCATCTGGATTTAAAATACAACAAATCAGAGAAGAAAAATAAAAGTCCGGACTGCTTCGTTGTTTCATTGTGTAGGTTTGTAACTCTATCCAAAGCTAGAAAACAGGTATTTTTTCGATGTGTGAACATTAATTCTACATAAGAAAAACATATATTTTTTCTCAAGTGATTAGAAATTCAAAAGCAGAGTAAAATACTTATTATGCAATTTAGTGAAAAATTTATTTGGGTAATTTCCAGAAGTTGCGGCAACTGAAGCATTTCAAACACAATACAAAAGCTATAAGCTTGTTCATCTTCAAAATATCCCCCACACGAATAAACTCTGAAAACCTTTCACACGTAACTGAGGTAACCTTACACATTACATGCTATTCTGTTGTTTTCAAACTTAATTTGAAAAAATTGTATTTATATACACAATTTAAATAATTGAATTAATTGGAGTTCACTTTGGAAAATGTGTGTGGGTAAATAATTTACTGGTCTCACTTAAAGGGGTCAAATACGTATTTACATGTCCAGATAAGTCAAATCCCAAACGTCGCAGCCTAAACAATAATTTCGTCATTATTTAACACTTTCGTTTCATATACTAATTACCTACATCGTGTGTCCATTTCGACACACCAGTCCCGCTTAAGAAATGTGAAGAAAAATTGGCATTGGATCCCATCCCGTTGGACTAATGCGTCGAAAACTTCTTATAATAAAACCAACTAGATGCACTAACTTCTCAAATTTATTTTTGGAATAAAACTCTCCATGTTTCGGACAGTTCCTCTGTCCATCATCAGGAGTTTTTCACTGTACCCACAGCAATGGTATATGTCATACAGGTTTGCTGACAGCTTGCGAGCAAACAGTCAGCATAACCTGTACATATTGTTGTGTGTACAGTGAAAAACCCCTGATGATGGACAGAGGAACTGTCCGAAACATGTAGAGTTTTATTTCAAAATAAATTTGAGAAATTAGTGCATCTAGTTGGTTTTATTACAAGAATTTATCACGATGCACGGTCACCTGAACGTCATATGCGTCGAATATAGTAGTGTTATAAATGTTCATGTACGTATATGTGTTTTGTGTTGATGATATGCCACTACCATATCTATTGTGTCATGAACGTAAAAGAATACTGTGTCATGACAAAGCGTTCCTGATCCACTGGAATGTGCAAGTCTGGGTGTGAGGCATTATTACTAAACACTTCAAAATTTATATTGCTTTTACAAGAGCTCTTGTAGTCAGGAGGTAACTGTAATCGAATGTAGCTGTATATAGATGGAAACGAGGGGGGATTTTCATTACAGGTTCGCTAACACTGGGAAAAACAGGGGAAGGCTTCTAGCGCTGCATATGACATATTATACAAGGCTTGACTTTTTCTCCCCTTTTCACACGCCCCTCCATTATCAGAGGCCAACATTTTCAATATTCTGATAGTGACGCAGCTCCTTCCGTAAAAGTGATAGCCCGGCTGACGGTAAACTGTGAACGTTTAAACGGGGAAAATAAAACGGACTCTCTAATATTACCAATGTTGTAACTTATTCCTTTTTGGGTAATTCCCCGGCGTCTGAGATTTAATTGCCGACGTTTCGGAACTCACTATCGGTTCCATCTTCATAGGCAGGTGAATGAAATCTCAGACGCCGGGGAATTACCCAAAAAGGAATAAGTTACATTTACAACACGGCGAAAGCTTAAGAACAAGATTACCAATGTTATTAATTTTAAACGTGTTTTGATACCCTGTGAGTCCCCATGCATTTATGCGTAATGAGATGCAATTGAAATATTCTAATGGGGTCAGGTAGGTTGCATGTTGCCAAGTTTACGTTTTGTTCCGGATTTTATGTATTGAATATTAGGACAAAATTTAGGTTTAACTTACTTCTTAGGCTGGCGGAAGGCTGATACAGATGGGACAATATCGCATGTCTTCTGCTTCCGTTTTGCATAACGTTTATGTTAGTGGACGCGTTACAAAGTCACGCCAACATAGGAGAAAACTGCTTGTAAGGACGTTTTTGCGGTCACATTTCCAGATTTGGCAGGATCTTACTAAGTTCGAAGACATCCATAATTATATTGTTTTATAGTCTAAGAATTGCGTGAGATGACGTAATCACATAAATAATAAATTACGGAATTATCAGCAAATGAAACTCGGATTTCAATAACTGTAAGAGACGTGAACTTGAAATCAAAAGTTATAACTTTCAAAGTTCACTTTATACAAATACACAAATTATTTATTCCTATTCCAACATGTTTCGGCTTACCGGCCATCTTAAGAGATAAGAATTACTACCATGAGAATCTCCCGAGGACCGTAATATATTCAATAAAATGCATACAGGAGATAAATAAAGAATAATTCTGATGTTGTTGCAAACAATATAAAATTTGGAACACTTTTTTAGGTAAAAAATAATAAAATACCCTTTTTTCTGTTAAGTTCGTGCCTTTATATCTGTGCTTCTCGTGATACTGTTTTTGTCCCTGAGGGCAGATAGGCCAAAAAATATAGTGTAAATATTTTATGTTCTGTGTACCGTGTAGTTTATTGGTTGTATCATTTCAGACAACTGATGCACACTGGAATAATATATTCCAAAATAAATTTAAACTCATCAATTCAAATAATTGGTTTACTCGTTTAATAAAGCCTACTGGCCTGTATTAGGTACGGCGAGGTTTAATAGTTGCTGTCTCTCCTAAGAGCGTGTTTGTGTATTCTATAAAATTCTTACAAATAATAGACATTATATTTATACACAACATTCACTGATTGCATTTTCTAATGACAGAAAAATTTGTTTCCTGTGAGGTATATTCTAATTTTTGTCATGTAAATTACGTTTTTTTTCGAAGGGTTAAATCTAAGCCAAAACCATGAGCAAAACGATAAAATAAGTTATTAATATCTCCTCTAACATTTCGCTCGTTGAGTATCATTAAAGGAACAAAAAACTACTGCCATTAAACCGACAGTTTGAAGGGTTCAAAATAATTGTTAATACTCAACACATGAAAGGAACAACTGTAGCACAGAGTTCACAATATTGTGATCCACGCAACCTGTTGCAGTGTTTGTGAGGTCATGACGCCCACTGGGCTTGATAAATTAATTACAAATGCTTCTCTTTTTTAGTGCGTAGCAATTATACAACAAAAAAATCTAAACTCTGAAAATGTATGTATTTAATTAGGAACAGGAAACAAAAACAAAGTAAATAGATGAACATGGCACAAAGGGACATTTTGAAGGTACTTGTATTGAATGGTAGTTTTATACGAGGTCCATGCAATGAAGTTATCAATCTTGTGAAGCGATTGGGCTTCGGAGCGCACTAAATACATTAATTATCAGAGTTATAAATAAAGGTACATTGTACGAATTAAATGTTTAATACCTTAATGTCTCCAAATATTAGTATAATATTATTTTGTCAGACGTCGTTGGTAGTCGGCTATATTTTGAGGGGGAAAAAAATTATATTTTTAAATAGACACCAACATATGTTTAGAAATCTTGTCATGGCATTAATCCAATAACGTTTATTTTCAGAACTAGAAGTAATGTCGATATTTAGTAATCTTTTTAAGTCCTTCTGCAAGCCACAACCTCAGTAATAAGCCTAGATTAATTGAAATATTAAGCTATCCACGACTCCCAACCAAATGTGGCAGGTAGATATTTTTCTTTTTGCGTATTTAATGTGCATAGCTTTTGTGCTGGCAGGTCAGGAGCTCGAAATATCCTGTGGTCTCCGAATGGCTCGTACCGACGTCAATACGCAAATAATTTCAGGTTCCTATACATAGAGAATTTATCGTTTTTTCTATCATTTACTCTCCCTGGTCTTGCAGAACGCGTTTTAGGGTAGCCTTTTTTCCGAAGTCAGCAGATCTGAGTAATCGAGCACTCTAGGTAGAGAGAAAGGAATATGCATAATGAAAATGACAGGAGCGAACCGAAGTACTCGGAATATAAGGTGTCCTATTATAACATTGCCCGCCTCAAATCCCATATGTTCTGGCCTAGGGTGGAGTCCGATTTTCCCATTTGAGTGACACAGTCTGTGTGAGCCGCACACGTGGTTAAGATCATGGGCCATGTGCTGGTCTCTTGTGTCGCTCTTGAATGTGGTGAATAGAAGGTCGGCACTTGCTCAGTGGAGGGCATCACGTAATTATGAACCTGCGCGTTTGGCGGTTTTCTGCTTTTAACATGTATCTTTTATGCGTTTTACGAAGTAATATAAATATTTAGTTATACTCGTAAGTTTTATAAAATTAAGCTCTTCGGCGGCTTCAAATTTTATAAATTCATAAAGCCGAAATTTGGCGTTTTATGAAAGAGTCCGAAAATCGTACGTCAAAAGAACCATCACAACATGCAGTTGCGTTGCTGAAAACTTTGTGAAATGCGAAACAAAAATGGAAGCGGATATTTGAATGTGGTATTTACTATAATATAGAAAAGTGGAATTGGGCGTGTGAAAATTGCTACGGAGATAATCACATGAACTGAAGGAAATTCTGTTCAGAATGCTTTAGATAAGGCTGCAATCACAGACTGTATGGCGGGTGAAAAATTTTAAAATATTACCCAATCAGTTTAACGTAGAAAAAGTGTGTTTGCATGTAACAAAAGTTAGCAGTGTCTACAGTTGCTACAATAAGAGGCTTTCACTAAATTGGATTAGACCATACGACTAGTTCAGCACAAGTTAGTCCAGTGTTGAACTGCTGATTTATTTGACCTCATTATGACACTAGTTCAGACCGTCAGTCGGTGCAATACACATGTAGAAAGCTAGGCTTTTTGAGTTCTGACAAGAACTCTTGGACAGGAATAAGAAATTGTTTACATGGTTAATTTTAACAGCTTCTGTTTAAAGGAGTTTATTAATGAAACACAGAGCGGGTTTTTCCTACTTCGATGAATGATGCAAATGTGACTTCGTCTTCTGGTAACATATTTAAGCACACGAAAAACAATTATTCTTAAAAAATACAGTCGTTCTTCTTGTCTTGAAACTTATCGCTGTCATGGCAGTGTACCTTATAACAATTTCAATTTTTGTTTATGAACTTAGAAACAAACCGTCAGATTTCAATCAAAAACAACTTGTGTATTTTGTTTAGGTATATGACAACATGTTTCGGCCCGAGGAACTTTCATGAGGCCATCGTTAAAAAGTTCTAAAAGTAAGGTGCTTTGTTCTGTGGGATCGAATATCACGAGCTTAATTTTTACAGCATTGCTTCTTATTTTTAGAATTTTTTTAAATGATGGCCTGATGAAGTACTCTTATACCTAAACATGTTATCATTTTCCTGAATAAATTGAACAAGTTGTGTTTGATGGAAATCTAACGGGTTTTTATGCCTTATATCAGGTCGTAAATAAACTCTACAACTCATAAAAATGTTTGAAAGTTTGGTAGAATTTAATTGGGATAAATCTACAGAACATTAAGCAGTAATCTTGAGTTTAACCAAATTTGCCAATTACAAAAGTTATTTCGCGTAATTCGTTAAAAATAGTTTTCTATATGTCCATAAATTATACATGGATTTGTTTAAATTTCTTATATGGGATTTTGGTTAGTTGTTGGAACATACTGGGTTCTGAATCTGTTTCAAAGACCAGCTATCCTGAAGGTTTTCACTGTTTCCAAAATTCCTTCAAGAAAATTCCCGAAAAGGGCCACAAATTATATAAATTACCTTTCCTTCCTTCCTACAATTCGCTAATCATTAATTATTCCATATACTGTGCTCAGTCTAAGCGGTTGACAGCATTGTCAAGTAAAGCAAAAACAATATTCAAAGTATTCTGTTAGCCGAATAACACTTTTTTGGCTAAGGATCAGTTTAACCCTGCTCTGGTACCATGAAAAAAGTTACGTTAACAGTACCATGGGGTCAATATGACCCCATTGTAAAAAATCAGAATATAAACACAGTTTATTACAATGTTCTTTTCCTCCAAATAATATTTCACAACACAGGTTTGTACTCAAATATCGAAAAATGGCACGATTTTGTCTCTAGGAACTTCCGAATATATAGAAGCAGATAGAGAAATATACCGAAAATGTATTACAAAATGCATACAATATTCCACTACACTTCATGTGTGATTTTCTGATTATTTTACATATAGTACCATTATCTCTAGGTCTAACGTTTACTCCTGTCATTGGTTACTTTTGCTGTGCTCTTCGAACACAAAATTATTGCACTCATTACAGATGAATTTGATTTTCTGTCCTTTGATCTGGGACAGATGTAGCATGTCTTGCGCTGTGCTGAATGACGCTGGGTGGTGCTTGGAGCTGGTGAGGGTGCCGGTAAAATGCCGCAACTGCGAATGACCTGTTCCACATCTTGCGGTGTTTGCTGCACTTCGAATCTCTGACGTGCATGTGGAATGATCAAAGCAAGGGCCAGTTTCTGCAAGAATTTTTTTCCCTTCTCTTTCTTATGTTCTCCAAAGTTGGGCACATTTTCAGTGAAAATAACAAATGCGTTCAAGGCAGCGCTGTCAATTATTCCATAAAAGAACCTCATTGGCGAAAGGTTTGTTTTTCTTGCCGTGGTGTACAAGCTGCACATTTGATCATGACTGTCCACACCACCTTTTTTCTGGTTGTAAAATACGTTTATTTCTTATTTTCCAGTATCCTCGTCTCTCTTTTTTTTCGGAATGCATAGTGGACAGGAAGACGACCCTCTTGTTTTTTTTTTTTTTGGAGCAA
>Ga0123357_10011368_pt1 | contig 11407 bp, 3 predicted proteins | sample TergutEmb28metaG_FD_89873 | JGI IMG/M metagenome (GOLD analysis project Ga0123357, IMG submission 89873) | Embiratermes neotenicus P4 segment gut microbial communities from Petit-Saut dam, French Guiana - Emb289 P4 | ecosystem: Host-associated > Arthropoda: Insects > Digestive system > Gut ...
AGTCGCAGGCTCCTGAAGATGGTCGTATTAACGGCCGAAACATGTTGAGCATTGAATGAACATTGAATAAAATAATAAAATAAGTGGCATCAAGTTGGTTTTCTCTTTACTCAACTATCATATATAATACTTTTCTGGAAATCCTATTTTCTTCCATTCTATGTATATGCCCAAACCAAAGAAACTATAACTTATTATAATTGCAACCTAAATGGTTCAGTCAGTACGGTGACTGGCTAGGGGCCCATGACTGGGGTTCACCTCTGGTAGGAACAGGGTTTTCCCATTTCCACCACATCTTGACTGATTCTGGGGCCCAGCCAACCTACCCAATGGGGACCGAGGGCTCTTTTCTGATGTAAAGTCGCCCAGCACAAAGCTACTCACTCATCTCCATGTGCTGAAGTTTAAAAACATGGGGAAGCTTATACTCCCTTATACTTTCATGGAGGGTGTGTTGCTTAATTAGGCACAGTGACGACTTCACTTCCGTAACTTTCATGGATAACGTTATGGATGACAGAACGCATAACACGTACATCAGAAAACCCAAGAAATAATGGATAAACACCATGTTTTATATCTTACTACGTTAAAGCAACTGACTTCCTGATGTTCTTTCTTTATCTTGTGTAAAATCCTTTCTTCTCCAAGTTTTCCCCGCCTCTGGCTAGGATGACAGGGAACTGTAATAAGATCTTATATACAGCATAAAGTAATCTATGTCCACTGCTATTTTTTTGCACAGCAACCATTTAATGCAGTGGCTCCAGAACTCTTTTAGTCCAGGCTCCCCTGAGGAGAATAGAAAACTTTCAAAATCCTCCCCAAGCTACAAAAATAATTCATAATGTAATTTATAAATTTCACACAATAATTATTATTTAATGAACCAGGATGACAGTTGTGCAGTACTTTTCTATTAAAGTTCATATCCGTAATTACTGTGGCCATTCAGGACAAGGGCTAAAAGTACTTAGGCAATTTTGTTGCTGATCTGTTTTTGAGTGGACCCCAGAAAAGTGTCACAGCCTTCTTGGGGGTCAACATGTCACAAAGTAAATCTAATCACAGAAATGGATAAAACCAATAAGTCTCACAGGATTAAGAAAAATTATGTCTTGGAAGTAATACAATAAAGAACATCACAAACTTCTTCAACAATATTTACTGTGGGTCAATAAAACTAAGCATTAGAGAACAGTACTACAGGATGACAACCAGCAAAGTAATACATACTGTGACATAATGTTACGAAAATTTAAACGCATGAATAATCACACATGAAAACAGTTTGTACTTTCTCTTCGGCCTGTTTTTAAAGGGACTGTAATTTTAAAAAATAAAGATTAATACACATGGCATGGAAGTTACAGCAACAGCAGTCACACTTTGGACATCGAGTGCCACTGACATATGAAGCACATTGATTATAAACATTTTTCTTTCCACACAGATGTTAACACATCTACTTCAGACTTTCATTAAGTGTGACCTAATACTACCAACCACATGCTCCACATGGTGACCATTTTCACAGTACTGTCTCTCACATGCACACTGTGAATGATACTGGGATCTACACTTGCAATATACAACATGAGGAACAACATACAGTATAATGCACAATATGAAAAGGCTCAACTGTTAATCAAGTAATTTAAATTGACTGCCTAAAAACAATATCACAAACAACGGTGCAATTTGACAGCAACATTGGATGCAAAATGTCCTATCCAACAGAATCTGGAGATGGCTCCAAGATTTTTGGAAAATTTGTGGACCCCAATGCTAGACTTAACGTAAGAAATTGCTACTGATAATGAAAATAAGTGTCTCCTAACTAACAATTTGTAACAAAATTTGTAAGAGACTGCTGTGTTTCCCTGCATGAATAAAGTGAGACATTATAACTGAATGAACAATGAAACATTCAACTCTTTCCAGAGAGACAATTTTTTTAAATGTCCCGTCACATCCCTCCACACTCAGACTACTTCACTTGATGACAGTTCCTGCAGCGAATGCTGTTATTCCAATCCATGAGTAGATGTCCACAAATTTTACTTCAGCACACTGCAGTTCCTATAAAGTTTTGTATGCATCATATTTGTAGAAGGTGACAGGAATCGTTTCCTTCAGTTCATAGACATGCATCACATCTAACAACATGTTCATCATACATCAGAGGTGTGCTGGTGAATATGTGCACAACACATTCCAAATCCTTTCTTTCAGATCGTCAACAGAGTGAGGACTGTTGATGTTGTTATTATCATCATCCTCATCATCGTCGTCATCATCACCACCACCACCACCACCACCACCACCACCACCACCTTTATGCAGGGTATATACAATCATATACCTGAAACAAACCATGTTTCTAGGGTATATAGTGTTGCAGCTGTTCTGTATTTACAATCTGTGCTACATGTAATGTTATTTTACATGTGAGAGTCTGGGAATTTTCCACATAAGGTTTTTGTTTTCCAGGTGTTCAGATATTCTTGTTTTATTGTTACGTCACCTTCCATGCTGTTAATAAAACTTATAAAAAAAGTCTAGACGCAACTTTATTATTAATTTATCATCAGCAACATGTTCCTGCTTTGTACGCCATCTTCAGGCTGAAAACACAATTGTGGTATGAACTATATATTACAATGCCATAAGTGGTTTCGATGAGATCTTGACTCACATCATAATGGAATATTATAAGTACAAGCATTAAACAAATTTTAAAAAATTTGTGAATTCTGTAAATTAAGACAAGATCTCATCCAAACAACTTATAGCATTGTAATATATAGTTCACACAATTGTCTATTCCGCCTTAAGATGGCTTACAAAGCCGAAACATGTCGCTGATGATACATTATTAATAATGCTGTGTCTACACTTGTTTTTATAAGTTTTATTTATAGAACATTCAAACACAGCCGGGAAGCCTTGCTTAAAAATTCCACATCTTGATCATTTACGAGGCTGTGTCAAATGAAAACCTTAGAAGTGTGATAAAAATTCAAAACGCAGCTCGATTGTCTTGTAAGCTGGCAACAATGATACTCATGGTTTGAAGAGTGGCCGACAGATGGCAGTATGGTGCAGGAATGCAACTCGACGGCGCAGTAGTAGCGTAAAGTTGTCGGCCCCACTTGCAACATGCACCAAAGAAGAACAACGTTCTGTCATCCGTTTTTTAAGTAGTGAAGGGGTAAAACCCATCTAAATTCATCGACGAATGAAAGCCCAGTATAGTGATGCATGTCTGTCAACACAACAAGTGCATAAGTGGACCACGAAGTTCATGAACAGCATTAGTTCTGTAACCGACTCTCCTCAACCTGGTCAGGCACACCGAGTAGTGACACCAGAGGCCATTGCAGGAGTTGAAGCCATCATGAAGGAAAATTGCCGCATAACAGTGAATGAAACAGCCGCACATCTGGATATGAGTCATGGAACAGCACACCATATCGTCCATGATGTTCTGCAGTTCCATAAAGTGTCTGCAAGGTGGGTGCCACACCAGCTGACTGCAGAATTGAAAGAATGATGTGTTGATGCCAGCCAGGAACTTCTGAAATGCTTTGAAGCAGAAGGTGATGGCTTTCTAGGAAGAAATGTTACGGGAGATGAAACCTGGGTCCACTAACACCAGCCGGAAACCAAGAAAGCTAGCACAGAATGGCGTCATACCTCCTCACCAAAACCGTAAAAATTCCACACACAACCATCTGCAGGAAAGGTTATGCTGACTCTCTTTTGCGATGAATGAGGGGTAATTTTGGAGCACTACATGCCCAGGGGGAACACTGTGACCAGTGCAACGCATGCAGATCTCCTAAAGAATCACCTTCGTCCTGAAATCAAGTCCAAAATACGTGGACGTCTGAGAACAGGTGTTTTGCTCCAACATGACAATGCTCGGCCCCATACCACCCGTTCAACTGTTGCAACAATCCAAGATCTGTCCTTTGAGTGTCTTCCACATCCGCTGTACTCGCCCCCAGTGACTTTCATATGTCTTTGGACTGCTAAAAGAGGTGATGGGAGGCAAGTCTTTCAGGTCCAACGAACAGGTTCAGCAGGCGCTACATGAGTGGCTGCGCTCTCAGCCAAAACAATTTTTTTCTAGAGGTATCCATGCACTTCCAAAGCGCTGGAACACTTGTATGTAACGCAATGAAGACTACATAGAAAAATGAAGTCATTGTGTACCTTTTGTGTTCAATAAATTACGAGATAACAAATATTTAAAATTTTCATTTGACTCACCCTCATAGTTTTAAAGGGGTGTATCCTCCATCTGCCTGCACAGCCAGTCTCATTAGGCATTCTTCAGTTGATCTCAATTTGTGCCTTATATTTCTAACGTGCGTTCTGTACAATCTGTGGATATTTACTCAGCCTCATCCTCCTCCTTTCTGAGGTACATATTATCTTATTATAGATGAACTGGGATGGAGGCAACAGAATTTTGCTGGCAGTCCACTTGTAAGCCTATTACGGCCCTCAAGGTCTGTGTAAGTCCACTTGATTATTCCAAAGGAATAGGTTAGTACAGGAATTGCCCATGTATTGAGTGCAATGATCATGTTCTTCACAAATAACTTGGTCTTAAAAATTGCTGTAACTCCTTTCCTGTACTTTTTGGTGAAATCTTCTTTAGACGGTTGTGGTTAACTTTCTGGATCATGGTATCCTAGATATTTGTATGTTTCTTCTGGCTGCATTTCCTCAATATCCTTATATTTCTTTTGGTGATGTGTGACTTCACCTTTTCTAATGTCTATAATGGCGTAACTGTCAAAACCTAGTCATCTTAATGTCATTGCCAAAAATTATTACAGTATCCATCAAAGAAAGTAGCTTTTCCTGAGTTTCTCCATGTCTTCCATTTATAGAAGATGTGATAATCTCCTTTTATTTTGCATATTAAGCTTGTATCCCATTTCAATAGTGTTTAATAAAAACAACATGGGGTTTCAAGCCAGACAAAACCATACTAGCGAAAATGAATCCACTTGAAAAACTATTCTTTTGATGCTCAGCCCAGTGTTTCCCAAACATTTTTGCTCATGGACCCCTTTTGGCTTCCAACAATAACCAAGGATCCAAATATCCTGGCTTACTTAAAAATACAGTGTCCACATGATAAGTACAAAAATTAAAAACTGATATCTCAGAACTGATTTTAGATACTAATACATACCAGCAGCATAAATAACAATGCAGTGCATAATGCTGACTTTAACTAAAATGACTTGTCATTCACTTCGTGCAGACAGGAAATTTTGAAACTACACATTCTAATGGTCATACAAAACAAGCACATCGCCCATTAAAGAAGTTCCTTGGTTATTCTTAAAAAAAGTCCTTTAATTAAAAAATAAGTAAACTTCAAAGCAGCTATTACAGAAATATATCCACAGATCCCCAGAGAACTGACAGCAGATCCCTTGGGATCCATGGAGCACATTTTGAGAACCTCTGTTTTAACCCTCTTCACAAGTAAAAATTACACAGGTTCAGTACTGGCAAAAAGGGACACCACAATCCCCAGCATATTATTCTGTCACCAAAATACTCTGTTAACAGAATACATAACTCTTTGCGGGGGTGCGACCTGTTACACTGCCTTTCTGAAAATAGCATATCTTCTCTCATAATCAAACAGTTGTTAAAATGTGGTGTCAGAATGTGTGTCACATGAATAACAATTTAAGGTCTTACAAAAAAACAAGCCCAATAATCCTAAATGCACTCACAGCACACACAAACATAAATATTAAGTCATGACATTATGTGAATAAAAATGTTATTTTCTGCAGGCCAGCACATGTTATTAGGACAGTTCATAAAACCAATTAGACAAAAACCAACCTCCGTCACTAAACATAATGAGTATGTTGTCTGTTTCTCCAGCATGCATCCAATGAAGGTACCAAGCACACAGAACTCAATACCATACAGTTTATGAACTGAACTACAGCTGTCTTATATGGATGTAAATGCAGTAGTTTTTTTCTCATGCTGACACACAACCACTTGCTGTAAAAATCCAACTATAGATTTTCTTGGAGATGTTTCCACTCTAGAACAAATTTTGACCAGTTTTCCGTCACTCAACGTGTTCTCAGTATCTTAAATATAAATCCATGACAGCTCATTCTGATAATAAATTTAAGGTTAAAGCAGAGCTATGAATTGACATGATTTCTGAAATGAAAATGGCATGTATTTTCATGTAATGTACCAACTACATGCACTTACAATGAATGATATTACAGTCATTTTACTCCAATGTGTTTCAGCATGACAATGCCATCTTCAGGGAGTAAACACCACACTTAAAACCAATGAAAGTAAACTAAATTACATTTACAAATTTTACAGTCTTGAGTATACTCTGCTGCTAATACTAATATGTGGATACTATATGTGAAATTTCTATGTGTTGTAGATGTTATGCATGAATCATATTATAACACTTTTAAAATATGATATTTAAAATATATAATATAAAAATATATAATGTAATGTGAATATAATAATATAATACAAATATAAAATAAAATATAAAAATAACGAAAGTAACGATTCCCACAAATGCAAGGAGTAAGCAACTTTAAAATTAAAAGTGGCATTGTTCACCACCCTGAAAATGACTAAATGGGCAACCAAAGCAGATTAATAACAGAAACCACAAAATTCCGTCTATATACGTAGAACTACCAACTGCAAAACATAACTATCAGTATGGATCACACCTAATAACTTACCAAACTTACAGCACAATCACTCCCTAAATTTGTAACACAAAAATAATCAAGTACAAAATGTAAACTTACTCCAGGTTGTCCAGGACGTGCACCAACCATATGCTGAGTCCCAATTACAACTCTGGGTGGTAGTCCCTTCTGCCCTGGTTGAGCAGGCGCCGCTGGCCGGACAGCATTCACATTGACAATCTGCACGTTGGCCGGCAGTATGGTTGTAGAAGGACTTCCTACTATTGTCTGAGGGGTTCCAACAGTATGTGTAATAGGTTTTGCTAATGTCACAACTCCTGACATTCCTGATGTTGTCGTCGTACCAACTGCAGTGTTTACATGCGTGCCAGTCAATGTCATTGTGGTATTTACAGTCATTGGAACAGACACTACACCTGCACCTAGAGGAGTCCCTTGGGTAACGTTTGGATTACCAACATTAGTTTTTATTACTAAAGCTGTCCCAGATGGTTTCCCATGTTCAATACCAATGACACCTCCGATTTGTTTGGTTACATTACTTCCAGCTTGAGAATGGGTCTGAGACACTACACTTTGAACACTCGAGGTTACTGCATTTAAAACAGCATGTGAAGAAAGTGGAGCAAGACCCAAATTACCATTTGGGAGAGCTCCAGCCGGAAAGGCAACTCTACTGTTTATATTTACTCCACCGGTGGTAGTCAAAGTCTGGCTGGCTGCGGGATAAACTATTTTGACAGCTTCATGTGACTTAGTTAAATTTGTCAGACTTGATTGGGTTGCACTGGAAGTTACTTGGTTTATATATCCACTAGCGGGAACTGCACCATGCAATGATGCAACAACTGTATTCACAACATTAGAATGTACAACGTTACCACTCTGAATTGTGCTCGTAGTATTGGTTTTATTTGTGTCTGAGTTTAAAATAATATTCACGGATCCTGATCCACCGTTCGTCACACCATGTTTCTGTGTGGAGACAGTGCCCCCATTAGCTATTGCAGTGTTCATATGATTTTGATTGACTGTAGCAGAGGGTACTTGCTGGCTGGAAACTGCAGGTGCTGTGGTAACTAACTGTGTCTCCAACGATCCCACTATAGCATTGACTGCTGATTCATCGACGTCCGTACTGAGAGCTTCCTCCAGAAACTTAGCCGACGCCATTTTCTGACGAGATCTAACTGTAAACTGAACTGCGCATGCGCCAAACTCACTTCGTACCCACAGTGCATTGCCCCTAACGTAAATTAAAAAGTGACTGCGGGATAGCGTTATGTTTACGATATCAACAAATAATCTCGTAGCGCCATTTAATCTTTCTGCAATACATACATTCCACTGCCTACAGACATAATGTACTAAATTTGTTAACGTCATATGGTCTATATGCAGCATACTATTTTAAAATAGTGTAATCGCAAAACTTATTCCTAAGCACTTCACAGTCCACGTCAGCCGCCATAAACACTTGAAACTCATATTCCTCACATCACGCAGCATTGAAAACACCTGAACGACTACAGTGAGAGTGCACCGAAGACCTCGCCAAACGATAATGAAATATGAGAGTCTATAGAGCAGGTCATGCTTCAATTGAAATAACCTTGAATGTAAATATCCCCTGTCGTAACCGATCAGTACTAACAAAACAATTTCTGATAAATTTTATGAATACTTGTTGAGACAAATTAGAAAATAATTTTCATTCGTAATTGTCAGTGATTAAGATGTTACTACGAATTATCACTTCTCGAAATGGAAAAGCTTTCGTTCATATAAATAGCCAGAATATTGGATCCAGAACAGCTTCATTGAACCTCAGCACACCAACAAATCAAACTTAGAATCAGAATGTGTTTACATCCCACACAACCTATAAAGGACCACGTTAGTTATGTAGATCATGTTACGATAGGATTGCGTACCTTACTTAACCACAAATGCCAATATAAATACGTAGTTTAGCTATCTTTAGCCCTGTTAAATTATAGTGGTGGTGTTATACAAAGTACAGTAATTCTGTAAATAACTTAGCTTCGAAATGTATACAGTATTTTAGAATTTATTCCGATCGTCTGGAATGTCCATATCCCAGAAGATCGGAATCCTTGATTTGCAGTGCTATGAAAACCTCGAAACTCACAGAATCTGTGGTTTGTTTTGTCAAAGGGCAATGCAGATTTCTTGGATGAAAATTATTTGTTCAACTGTGCAAAGTCACTATTTATGTAATTATGAAATGTGTATTCGTTGCGGTGTATTTTGACACTCATGTCATCTCAAATAATACTATTTAGTGTAAACAGTAGAAAGAGTAGCCAGTGATTGTGAAGTTGTTGAATTGAGTATTCCCATTGAGGGATTGAAGAAAACCATGAAAAACGTTTAGATACCCGTTAACCGGGAAGAAATTGAATCAGACACATCTTGAATGTATAGTGTACAGTGATGCTGTATAATACTACTATGATCTATAAAATGTGAATGTGAATGAATGACATTGCGAATTGCTGGTGGAGGGAGATCACTGAGGAACCTCGAGGAAATTCACGTTTTACAAAGCCATAATTTGAGACATGTTACGTGCCTCATTTAAAATTCGGAAATATTATTTCTGTTGTTTTGGCCCGTAAAGTAATTCAAAACACTTTACAACTAAATGCCAAATTCCCCATCTCTTTAGTTTTTATAGAAAATAATTCGTGCATATCGCCAATTCATAAGAAATTCCACCAGTGTGCATTTATTATTCAGGGCACATACTTTTGTCTGTGAATTGTAACAAGACTGCCTATAAAGAGACTTAATCCAAATTACTCTGTAAGAGCACTGAGTTTAAGAAATCACTTTCTTGTTCATAACAATCTCAATTATTTTAGAGATTGATGTCAATAATGATCTACTGTGGATGGAGATGCAAGATTTTTCACGACCTAAAATAGAAGTTTAATCTTTCAGTATGTAGGTCATTCTGGGAAAGTTACTGCAGTCACCAGTTGTTTCAAAGAATCAATGAAATTACTCAAACTGCACAGAGTCCTGTGCATTTTGAGTACTTTTGTATGTATCTTATCATAATCATGTGCACTTTTGATTCCAGAATATTAGATTTTTAATTTAATTTGCTTTTGTAGCCATGAGCTCTCAAGTACCTTCAGCACTTCATCTGTTTGTTCCTTCACAGTTTGCACCTATGGCAAAAAAGAAACACTTCTCAACACAGTCCACCAACATGAATAAAGTATTTTTAGCACATAGAATGTGTTTGCTTAATCTTTCAGCTGTTCAATCAATTTTGATCAAATCTGAGAAAGGAGAGTTTCGAATCCAACTGAAGACATCTCAACTATTTTATTTACTGGTTCACTGCAACAGATATTTGAAATCATATTCCTTCTATTCTTTTAAGGCTGTGTTTCTCAGTGTTTTCCAATCATGATCCACATTAGACTAATGGCTTTGTCTGGTGAGAAATAGATTATAAAGTTAAAGTAAGAAGCATAGATCAATATAAGACATGTGACATTTTAATGTTTTAATGAGATGAAGATAAACATATATGCTTGACATCCTTCTACACAAGCCTGAGTTTAGTACTCTGACTCCTCTTATGGCTGTTACACATAACTGAATCAGTCTTTATGATCTTATAAATTTGAGTTTTTCTGTGTTTTGTGAGGTATTCCTTAAATTGAGAAAATTCTGCCAATCATACTGTAACTTAAGCCAAAAAGGTGATAGTTTTGTTTGGCTAATCCAATAACTTTTTGCCGAGAGGCTGGCAACCCTAGTAGTAAATTGTATCATGTTTGTAACATTGTTACAGTTTCACAAGTGATTCATGAAATTCTTTTGCAACCCATGGGTTGACAAACACTGCTTTAAGGCAACACAAGATTATTCACAGAGTAGCTGAAACCAAGTTCATATTATTATGAAACTACTAATGCGTGTAATGAGTGTCATTACCTATCAGCACTTGAAGATGAGGACACTACATTACCATGAAAAATTTGGATCTGTAGATACTGAAATTATACTAAATTAATTTTTTTCTCTCATGGCTCGACATCCCTAATGGGCCTAGGACTCCTCTGGATGAGTGATCAGCCCATCACAGAGACCTGTACCTGACAATACACAACATGCACAAGAGCCCAGACATCCATGCCCCCAGTGGGATTCAAGCCTACAGTCCCACCAAGTAAGGAGATGTGGGCCCATGCCTTAGACTGCACAGCCACCAGGATCAGCTCAGTAAATTAATGCTGTGTTATACTGAAATTGTAATCTAATTCAATGTATCTCTGCTCCTTTGCTTTCTGCTGACCTCTGTACACCTTGTTTGCAATACTATGATGGCAGCCATGTTATTTGTTCTATGCATGTAATGGGCATTTTTTACATCCTGGTGTGTCAGTGCAGTAATAGTAATTGTAATTTTATTTGTTTTCTATTAATCCCATTGGGAGTACAATCATGAGGATGTGAAAATAGTCACATGGTACAAATAATAATAAAATAATAATAATATTTATTAACTGCAGTTGGGTTGTCACCCGGTGGCAGTAGTTATTTTACATGTAAACCAAACATGAAATCGGTTACTACTAAATTTAAGTCGGGAGGGCTACATGAGA
>Ga0123357_10011369_pt1 | contig 11407 bp, 9 predicted proteins | sample TergutEmb28metaG_FD_89873 | JGI IMG/M metagenome (GOLD analysis project Ga0123357, IMG submission 89873) | Embiratermes neotenicus P4 segment gut microbial communities from Petit-Saut dam, French Guiana - Emb289 P4 | ecosystem: Host-associated > Arthropoda: Insects > Digestive system > Gut ...
CCTGAGCTGGAAGATCGACGCCATGAGCTTCGACTTCCCCCTGATGGCCGCGCCGATGGACTCGATCATGAGCCCGGAGACCGCCATCGAGTTCGGACGGCTGGGTGGCCTGGGCGTCCTCAACCTGGAGGGCTTGTGGACGCGCTACGAGGACCCCCAGCCCTTGTTGGAGGAACTTGGCGCCATCGACGACCAGAACTTGGCGACGCGATTCTTGCAGGACATCTACACCGAGCCGATCAAGCCGGAGCTGATCGCCAGCCGCATGAAGCAGATCCGCGATGCCGGCGTTCCGGTGGCAGGCAGCCTGAGCCCTCAGATGACGCAGCAGTACGCCGCTGACGTCGTCGCCACCAATCCGGATTTCTTCGTCATCCGGGGCACGGTCGTCTCAGCCGAGCATGTCAGCGACATGGTCGAGCCGCTGAACCTGAAGAAGTTCATCTACGATCTCGATGTGCCCGTGATCGTCGGTGGTTGCGCGACCTATCAGTCGGCTCTGCACTTGATGCGGACGGGCGCGGCGGGCGTGCTGGTCGGCTTCGGCGGGGCGGCCACGTCCACCACCCGGCAGGTGATGGGCATCGAGGTGCCGATGGCGACGGCCATCGCCGATGTGGCGGAGGCCCGGCGCGACTACCTGGACGAGTCCGGTGGCCGTTACGTCCACGTCATCGCCGACGGGTCGATGGGGACGTCCGGCGCCATCGTCAAGGCGCTGGCTTGCGGGGCGGACGCCGCCATGATCGGGGCGCCGCTGGCCCGGGCCGCAGAGTCTCCCGGCCAGGGTTGGCATTGGGGCGCGGAGGCCTGGCACGAGACCCTGCCACGGGGGCGCCGGGTGCGGGTCAACACGGTCGGCAGTATGGAGCAGGTGCTGCTCGGGCCGTCCACCACCCCGGACGGCACGATGAACCTCGTGGGCGCTTTGCGACGAGCCTTGGCCAGCACCGGATACACCGACGTCAAGGAGTTCCAGCGCATCGAGGTCGTGTTGCGATGAGCGATGTTGAGACGGATCTGGGCGGGCTGCGCGACCAGATCGACGAGCTGGACGGCGAACTCGTCGCCCTGCTCGGGCAGCGTTTCGCCGTGACGCGCCAGATCGGGGCGCTCAAGGCGTCTGCCGATCTGCCCAGTCGCGACGTCGCGCGCGAGAGCCATCAGCGGCTACGCCTGGCATTGTTGGCTGACGGACAGAACATCGATTCAGCGATGGTGCTGCGCATCTTCGACGAGATCGTGTGCCAGGTGATCGACGAACACGACGCGATGAAGGAGTGACGTCATGCCCGATGACTACGCAGAAATCTGCCGGAGCGCCCGGTACAAGTTCGCCGGTCACGGTGACCGGAACTTCGGCGTGCTGCTGGAGGCTTTTGCGGACGCCGACCCGGCGACGTCCGCCGACTACTACGGCGTCGGCCCAGCGATCAATGATTTCGAGACGCAGATGGCGGCGCTGTTGGGCAAGCCAGCGGCCGTCTTCATGCCCAGTGGGGTGATGGCGCAGCAGATCGCCTTGCGCATCTGGTGCGATGAGGCGGGCGTCCCCCAAGTGGCTTACCACCCGACTTGTCACATGGAAATCCACGAGGAGGACGCGCTGCGGCAGTTGCACCACTTGGAACCGGTGCTGTTGGGCGATGCCGATCGCGTCTTCACGCTGGATGATCTCAAGGCGGTGCCAGGGCCAACCGCGTGCCTGCTGATCGAGTTGCCCCAGCGTGAGATTGGCGGACAGTTGCCGGCTTGGGACGACCTGGTGGCGATCGTGGAATACGCCAGAGGTCAGGGCATGCGAACACATCTGGACGGGGCCAGATTGTTTGAGACGCTGCCCTACTACGGCAAGACGGCGGCTGAGGTGGGCGCGTTGTTCGACTCGGTCTACGTGTCGTTCTACAAGGGCTTCGGCAGCATCGCCGGGGCGATCCTGGCGGGGGACGACGATTTCGTCGCCCAAGCCAAAGTGTGGAAGCGGCGTCATGGTGGTGACCTGATCAGCCTGTATCCATATGTCGTGGCGGCCAAGCACCACATGGCAAAGCACATCGACGAGATGGGGCGGTATTGGCGGTACGCCCAACAGGTGGCGGGGCATTTCAATGAGATACCGGGTGTTCACACAGTGCCGGAGGCGCCGGTGTGCAACATGTTCCACGTTCATTTCGACTACTCGGTGGACAAAATCCAGGATGCGTTGACGCAGGTGATCAAGGAGACCGGGGTGTCGATCGCAGCGGGCATCCGCGGCACGGACACGGGCTGCATGGCCGAGATCTCCTTCGGCGACAGTTTCGGGCTCATCCCCGAGTCAGTGATTATTGCCGCCTTTGAAGTGTTGCGGAGTCAACTGTCATAGTGATTGGCGTCCGGATGCTATGGCGCTCTGATTCTGGGGTAGTGGTCTTGTGTCGCGGGGACGCTTCAGTCGGCGCATGAGCTTCGCTCATCTTCGCGCCTCCTTCTCGCTCAGTTCCGCTCCAATACCGGCGCGCCTTTGGCGCCATGTAGGGCATGGCGCGGCGTCACGCTGCGGTCTTTCGCTTCAATGCCCCGCTTGTACAAGTCCACCACCCCAGAGATGGCCCGAACCCGACGCAGTATCTGTGATTGGGAGACCACTCAGGCGATGATGTCTCCCGGCTTGGCCCGGCTGAGCACGCCTGTGACTATGTGACCGGCCGGGACGTCGTGGACAACCAACGCGTTGGCGCCAATCTTGGAATCGTCGCCCACTGTGATGTCGCCGATGATCTTGGCACCGGCTCCGATCAGCACCCGGTTGCCGATGGTGGGGTGACGCTTGATGCCGCGACCCAGTGAACGTCCACCCAGTGTCACCTGGTGGTACATCAGGACGTCGTCGCCAATTATGGCCGTCTGGCCAATGACGACGCCCATGCCATGGTCGATGAAGAAGCGCCGCCCGATCGTGGCTCCGGGATGGATTTCGACGCCCGTCAAACCCCGTGCCACCTGACTGATCAGGCGCGGCACGAACCGCCAACCCCGCACCCACAGGTAGTGGCTCAGCCGGTGTGCCCAGATGGCGTGGACGCCCGAATACAGCACCGCCACCTCGAGCTTGCTGCGCGCGGCTGGATCCTGCTTCTGGGCGTTGGCCAGGTCTTCGATGAGGCGATTGAGGATGGACACAAAACCTCAGTCTATCCTGGAAGCATGGAGCAACGATCGGATATGGACTGGCCAGAGGCATTTGTGTTCATCTGGTTGTTCGTCAGCCTCACCAGTGCGGTACTTGGCATCACTGGCATGGTGTTGAGGCACCGCCGTTACATGGCTGGTTTGTCCCGTCAACCAAGTAGCCCGGAAAACAGGGGTGTGGACATGTAGCGTTCGCCGCCGTCCGGGATGATCACCACGATGCGTTTGCCCTGGGCTTGGGGACGGGCCGCGATCTCGGCCGCCGCTGCCAGTGCTGCACCCGACGAGATGCCGACCAGCAGTCCTTCTTCTGTGGCAGCGCGCCTGGCCCAGGTTATCGCGTCCGCTGTGGGGACGTCGATCACCTCGTCGATCACCGAGCGGTCGAGTATGCCCGGCACGAAATTGGCGCCTATGCCCTGGATACCGTGGGGGCCCGCCTTACCTTGGCTCAGCAGGGGTGACTCGGCTGGCTCGACGGCGATCACTTTCACGTCAGATAGGCGTTGCTTGAGCACTTGGCCGACGCCCGTGATGGTGCCGCCGGTGCCGATGCCAGCCACGAAGTAGTCGATGTCGCCGTCGGTCTGAGTCCAAATCTCCTCGGCGGTGGTCGCCCGGTGGATGGCTGGGTTGGCCGGGTTGGCAAACTGGTCCGCCAAAATAGCCCCGGGAGTGTCCTGGACGATCTGGACGGCCTTGTCGACGGCGCCTTGCATGCCTTGTGGTGCGGGCGTCAGCACCAATTCGGCACCGTAGGCCCGCAAAAGAGTGCGGCGTTCGATGCTCATCGACTCGGGCATCGTCAAGACGACCTTGTAACCACGCGCCGCCCCTACCCAGGCCAGGGCGATGCCCGTGTTGCCGGAGGTCGCCTCAACGATCGTCCCACCTGGTGGTAGCGCCCCTGATGCTTCGGCGGCGTCGATGATGGCCACGCCCACGCGGTCCTTCACGGAACCGCCCGGGTTGCGAAACTCCAGCTTGGCCAAGACGGTGACGCCGGTTGGGAACAGGTGGCTGAGGCTCACCAGTGGGGTGCGTCCCACCGACTGGGTGACGTCCGTCATGATGCGCTAACCTCCAATGCTTGGTCGATGTCTTCGATCAGGTCGTCGATGTGTTCGATGCCGATGCTGAGCCGCACCATTTCGGGTGCTACGCCAGCCTCGCGCAACTCCTCTTCGTTCAACTGCGAGTGCGTGGTGGACGCGCTGTGGATCACCAGCGACTTGGCGTCCCCAATGTTGGCCAGGTGCGAGAACAGGTGCAGCGCCTCGACGAAGCGGCCGCCACCGGCTCGTCCAGACTTCAACCCGAACGACAGCAGGCCGCCGTAGCCCCGGCCCGTCAGCACCCGGTCGGCGACGGCCTTGTATGGGCTGGAGTCCAGGCCGGGGTAGTTGACCCAAGAAACCGCCGGGTGCGCCTCCAGGTGCTGGGCGACGGCCAGAGCGTTGGAGCAGTGGCGGTCCATGCGTAGCGGCAACGTCTCAAGCCCTTGCAGGATCAGGAAGGCGCTCATCGGTGCCATCGTGGCGCCGGTGTTGCGCAGCAGGACGGTGCGAGCGCGGGTGATATAGGCGGCGGGACCGGCCGCGTCCGTCCACACAGTGTCATGATAGGCCGCGTCTGGCCTGGTCAGGCCAGGGAAGCGGTCGGCATTGGCGGTCCAGTCGAATCTTCCGGCGTCCACAATCACCCCTCCCATTGTGGTGCCGTGGCCGCACATGTACTTGGTGGCCGAGTGCACCGCGACGTCCGCTCCGTGGTCGAACACGTGGGCCAGGTAGGGCGTGGGCACCGTGTTGTCGACTAGGAAAGGCAGGCCGAGGGCGTGGGCGGCGTCAGCCCAGGCATCCAGGTCAATCACGTTGATCGCCGGGTTGCAGATCGACTCGCCGAATAGCAGCTTGGTTTTGGCGTCCACCACCTTGGCCAGGTCCTCGGGGTGGGACGGGTCGACGAAACGGGCCTCGATGCCGTACTGTGCCAGCGTATGCGCGAACAGTGCGAACGTCCCGCCGTACAGGGTTGAGAGGGCGACGATGTTGTCGCCGGCGTACGTCAAGTTGAGGACGGCGTACGTGGTGGCCGCGGCTCCGGAGGCCGTCGCGAGCGCTCCCACGCCACCTTCCAGGGCGTTGACCCGGGCCTCCATGATGTCGGTCGTCGGGTTGCTGATCCGGCTGTAGATGTTGCCGGGCGCCCGCAACGCGAAGATGTCGGCGGCGTGCTCGGTCGAGTCGAAGACGTAGCTCGACGTCTGATAGATCGGCACGGCCCGGGCATGGGTGGCGGGGTCGGCGGACTCCTGCCCGGCGTGGACGGCGAGGGTTTCGGGACGATAGGTCATGGGGGTGGCTTTCTGGTCGGTCTGAATTGCCAGTGTACCGGGTCTTTTGAATATCAATGAGTTAGTGCAATGTGTCGTGGTTATGCTGATGTTGGGATGGCCAGGGCTGCGATTGAGTTAGCTTCATCGAATCTCCGGGCATGCAACGACCACCTCGACCATAATGACATGGCTGCCGGTTGTGCACTTTCCGCCAGGTTCTCAGCTCGGGCGATCCACTGTGACGTCTGCGGTTCGTGAGGCACAGATCCCATCTCTGCCAGAGCAACTTCGTGAATCTCACACCGAAGGCCTACCGTAGGGGAGGATGTGGAATTGGCGCATGCTGCTGTATCCCACTGCTCTGCCAGTGCTGACCGTACAAGCGTAGGCAGTGCCATAATTGGCTTGGCATCACCAGATGAGAGGGCGGATATTGCATCGTCAACCTCGCCAAACAGTTCGAGTGCATTTCTGTCGGGCAGTCCGGTCAGTCGGCGGGCGACTCCTACTGACTGGTCATTACCAAATGTCGTGTCCATTTGTCTTGTAACTTCGGCCGCGAGCCAGACCAGGAAGTCGATGACCACACCAAGCGACTCGTCCACCGAGTCTTTGATCTGAAAGGCCATGGCCGCCAGCGGCTCTGCCAGTTCATAGAAGCTGCGGCGACCGTCCAACAGATCCTTCCATGGCGTGACTACGCTGACCACCCAACCCAGTTCCTTAAGCTCGCCGATCGAACGCGCCACGCTGGTTTGCTGCAGCTGGAGTTGTGCAGCTAGATCCTGATTGCTCATGCAGTGGTCGGCATTGGCGAGCGCGTCGACAATCAAGCGTTGCTGAGCGGACAACTGTCGCAGGCGGTCCTGATAGTACGGTGTCAGGTCATCGAGGGTTTCGTGTAGGACATCCCCCATCTTGTGGATGTCATCCGGGCGGATGATCTGGCCGAAGGTGACCAGCAGGCGTGGTTGTCCGCCGGTTAACCGCTGGATGGCCGTCAGCCGGTTCTGGGCGATGGGCAGTGCCAGTTGGGCGGAAAGCAGTTCATCATGACGAGTTGCGGCGATCTTGGCGATCAGTTCCTTGGCTTGGTCTGGTGTCAGGGGTGCCAGCTTAAGCGTCGAGAAGTAATCGTAGAAGGGGCTGGCCTGGTCGGTCATGCTGCGGTCGAGCGTCGTGGTGGTGGCCATCAGCAGCAGGGCAGGTGAGGACTGCAGGAAACTGCGCAATCTGCGTTGTCCGTCAATCCCTATCTGGGTGAATATCTCGTCCATGTTTTCAGCGAAAACAACGATCACGCCATGTGACTTGAACAGTTGATTGATTCGATGTTCAAGCTCGTCTTCAAGTCCTACCGGGTTGCCGGCGCCCAGTGTTTTGAGTATCGCCCCGAGTAACCGACCATACGAGATGATGGTCAGGGGATCCTCGGGTAGTCGAGCCAGTTGCAGACGGCTCCCGTCGTGGATAAGGTCGCTGGCCCGATGGTAGAGCAGGGCCAGAAGATGGGTCTTGCCCGCGCCCCGCTGTCCAACGATCAGTGTGTGATGACGAGATTTCGTCTCGGCTGCTCTCTTGACCCAACCCGTCAAGTCGTTAAGCAACCCTTGGCGAGCGACGAACATGGCTTGTAGTTCGTCGCGAGGTGTGCGCCACGGACTGAATCGCGAAGCTCGAGCCATCACTTCCTCCGTTTGAGCAGTCTATAGCGCCGGTAGATGACTCGGATGAAATCATAGCGCCACCGGATCTCTTGTCCGTCATTTCTGGTCTCGATGTACTGGTCGAGGATCAGGTTGTGGTAGACCGGCAGGAATCGCTCGTGTTCCCGGATATCGACGGGCAGATCAGCCAATGTCTGCCAACTCGGCGGATCCTGGGCGACCCAATCGAGGATTGCATACGCCAACTTGGTGTCGTCACCTTTGTAATAGTCGGGGATTTTCGAGACGAACTGTGTGACGGCATGGCTTTTGTTTGTGTCTTCGATGAAGGCAGTGAAGGCCTTGCGCACGTCTGCGGCGGTGATGGGTTGATGCAACACCTGATTCTTGTCGTCATAGTGTAGAAGCAGGCTCAGCTCATGGATCAGGTATGGCATGCCGCCAGTGATGCCCACCATTTCCTTGATTGCGTCATCATCGATGCTCCGCTCAATGCCAAGTGCCAGGCGCCGGGTCAAGACGATCGCATCGGCTTCATCCAAGGGTCCGAAATCGATCTGATCCAGATCATTGATCACAGAGTCGTTAGCGCCACAGATGGTCCAGACATGATGGAAGCCGACCGATCCAGCCAAGATCCACCGGATACCGGGGGTGTCTTGGCGCAAGCCGCGTAGACGTTGCAGCAGATTTTTGCCATCCGTTGGGTTAGCTCCCTGTTCAGCCACCCCGAGCACGGCGTCGGGTACCTCGTCCATCATGATCACGTACGGTGGCTTGGCATGTTTAGTCGCATCGACGCTCAGTTGGTTCAACACCTGCTCGAGCAGCAGTAGAGGATCGATGTTTTGGGCAGCTTTCTTCAGCGTCACTGGGCCCTTTGAAAGTGTGATATCGACGTTATCGAACCAGATTTTTAGAAAGGCGACGAACTTTCTGGACAGTTTCTGAGACGCCACCAGGGCTCGGACCGTCTTAAGCAGGAATTCTTGGGTGGTGTCAACACCCATGTAGTCGATCAGGACAACGCGGTAGCCGTGGTCACGTTTTAGTCGCTCGGCTAAGGCAATCATCCAGAAGGTCTTTCCCATTCGCCGGGGATCGGTCAGCACCATCTTCTGGCCTGCCTTCATCATGTCGATGGCGCGCGCAATCTCCGCCTCATGCCCGACAAAGTTGGCAGTGTTGCTCTCCGAACCCGGGTTTGGCACGATGGGGGCAAACTCGTTCTGTGTGTCTACTAGACTGCTCATGAGCCTCTCCAAAATGTACTCGGGATTTCGAGTATAAGTGTACTCGGGATTTCGAGTATAACTACATTCGAGATTTCGAGTATAAAAGGCGCGAGCTCGTTCGCATCGTCCCGGTAGAATCGTCTTCCGTGAGCGAACCCCGAGATGTTGTTCTGGTCGTCGACTTCGGTGCCCAGTATGCCCAATTGATCGCCCGGCGGGTGCGGGAAGCGCACGTCTACTCGGAGATCGTCCCGCACACCACGACCGTCGCCGAGATTGTAGCGCGACGTCCCGCAGCCGTCGTCCTCTCCGGCGGGCCGCAGAGTGTCTATGCTGTCGGCGCACCCCAGGTGGACGCCGCGCTGTTCGCCGCCGGAATCCCCGTCTTCGGCATCTGCTACGGGTTCCAAGCCATGACCCAGGCGTTGGGCGGCCAGGTGGCCCGCACCGGCTGCAGCGAGTTCGGGCGGACATCGCTGACGCTGGCAGACGACCGGGGCAAGCTGGCAGCCGAGCTGAATAATCCCTTGTCGGTATGGATGAGCCACGGCGATGAGGTGGTCCAACCTCCGGCCGGGTTCACAGTCCGGGCTCATTCGTCTGGCAGCACAGTGGCCGCTTTCGAGGACGACTCCCGCCGCCTGGCCGGGGTGCAATGGCACCCCGAGGTCGCCCACACGGAGCAAGGCCAACTGGTCCTGGAGCACTTTCTGTTCGACATCGCGGGGTGCCGTCCCACCTGGACGTCTGCCAGCATCGTCGACGAGCAGGTGGCCGCAATCCGGGCGCAAGTGGGTGACGACCGCGTGCTCTGCGGACTGTCTGGTGGCGTCGACTCAGCGGTGACAGCGGCGCTGTTGCAACGGGCCATTGGCAACCAGTTGACCTGCGTCTTCATCGACCATGGCTTGCTGCGGGCGGGGGAGGCCGAGCAGGTCAAGCACGACTTCGTGGACGCCACGGGCGTCGACCTGGTGGTGCGCGACGAATCTGCGCGATTCCTGGCTGCGCTCGACGGTATCGCCGACCCGGAGCAGAAGCGCAAGATCATTGGCCGCGAGTTCATCCGCGCCTTCGAGGACGCCGCCCGCACCGTTGCCGCAGATTCGGACGTCAAATGGCTGGCCCAGGGCACGCTGTACCCGGACGTCGTGGAGTCGGGCGGGGGCGACGGCGCCGCCACCATCAAGAGCCACCACAACGTCGGCGGGTTGCCGGACGACATGGCCTTCAAGCTGATTGAGCCGCTGCGCACGTTGTTCAAGGACGAGGTGCGGGCCGTCGGCACCGAACTGGGCTTGCCTGACGCCATCGTCTGGCGTCAGCCTTTCCCTGGCCCCGGTCTGGCCATCCGCATCGTCGGGGCCGTCACAAAACCGCGGCTCGACCTGCTGCGCGCCGCCGATGCCGTCGCCCGCGAGGAATTGACGACGGCCGGCCTCGACCGCACCGTCTGGCAATTCCCGGTCGTTCTGCTGGCTGACGTCCATTCAGTCGGCGTCCAGGGGGACGGTCGCACGTACGGCTACCCGGTGGTGTTGCGCCCGGTCACCAGTGATGACGCGATGACGGCGGATTGGGCGCGCTTGCCCTACGACGTGATCGAGCGCATCAGCACCCGCATCACTAATGAATGCCGCGAGATCAACCGCGTGGTTTTGGACGTCACCAGCAAGCCGCCCGGCACCATCGAGTGGGAATGACGGCTACTTCTTGAAGGTCTTGCTGACGGCGTCGATGCCCGTCTGGCCGGTGGCCGAATCGGGGGTGAACAACCAGAGCAACACGTAGACAAGCGGTCCGCTGCCGACGACCAGGATCAGGACGACAGCCACTAGGCGGACGGTCGCGACGTCCCAGCCGAAGTATTGGGCCAGGCCGCCGCACACACCTGCCAGCACCTTGTCATCGTGCGAGCGATAGAACTTTTTCCTCATGAGGGACTCCTTAGTGTCAAGTTAGTGTCAAGTTAATGTCAACGCTTTCAGCCTACCCATAACTGGGGTCGCGCTGGCCCAATGCCGGTGTTCCGCGCGACACAATCAGCCCGGCGACGAACTGGATCGGCAGTATCGCCATGAGACCGATCATCGACACCTCCCAATGACCGGTCGCGGCGAAGAGCGCCCCGAACGTCCAAGGCCCGGCCGAGGCGATGGTGTAACCAACGGACTGCACGAAGCCCGACATCGCGGTGGCCTCCTCGTGGGTCTTGGTACGCAGGTTGACCAGTGTCAGGCTGAAGGGGAAGAAGCAGTCGCCGAATCGCGTGATAATGATCCAGGCCACCGTCCCGTGCGCCGGTGAAAACGCCAGGCCGGCGAACCCGATCACGTAGCCGGCGAAGAACACCACCGGCAGCACCCACAAAAAGCGTTTCATGCGGGCGACGATCACGGGGACGAGCAAGGCTCCGGGCAGCGATCCGATGGCCCAGAGGGCCAGCCCGTGGGCGGCGGCGAGCGACGACAAACCAGCAGACCGCAGAAGGTCGGGCATCCAGGCGAACATCGTGTAGCCGATGATGGAGTTCACGAAGAAGACGCACGTCAGGGCCCAAGCGATTGGTGTGCGCCACAGCGGCCTATCGAGACGGGGCGCCTCCTCGGACGGACCGCGTGGATTTAGACGCCGTCGCACCGCCTGGAGCAGACGCTCGGCCCGGTGGTCCCCGAACAACACCACCAGCCAGGGGAAGATGGCCGCAACGGTCACGATCGCCCACACCCCCAGCGCAGGGCGCCAGCCGAATGCACTTTGCATCTGCGTGACGAACAGCGGCGGGATAGCGCTCGAGAGTTGGACCGCCCCGACGTAGACACCCATGACCAGCCCGATCTTGTCGGGGAAGTACTTTTTGATCGTGGGCGGGCAGATCACGTTGCCGATGCCGGCACCCGCCATGATGGGCACCGTCCAGGCCAGGAAGGCCACCGGGGTGACGGCGCCGGCGCGTCCCACCTCGCCGATGGCGCTGCTCACCATGGCCAGCACCA
>Ga0123357_10011370_pt1 | contig 11407 bp, 9 predicted proteins | sample TergutEmb28metaG_FD_89873 | JGI IMG/M metagenome (GOLD analysis project Ga0123357, IMG submission 89873) | Embiratermes neotenicus P4 segment gut microbial communities from Petit-Saut dam, French Guiana - Emb289 P4 | ecosystem: Host-associated > Arthropoda: Insects > Digestive system > Gut ...
AACACCAACACACATCGAACCACAGCAATACAACCCATGAAATAACTCAACAAATAAGTCGCAAGCTCCTGAGGATGGATGTATTAACATCCGAAACATGTTGAGCATTAAATAATGAAATAAAAAAAACAAGTGACATCAAGTTGGTCTCTCTTTATTCAACTAGCAATCATTAAGAACACTTCATGCTACTTACCAACTCCTATGTTTCGGCACCAAAAGTGCCATGCTCAGGGCGTTCCATAACAACAGAGGACCGTAAGTCCAACACAAACTGTAGGTGCCAGTCGACCTCACTTTCGTCATTAAACTAAAATTTTGAGATTATTAAAACTAAAAGGTAAAATCTCAAAATTTCGGTGTCGCAACGTGGGAATTGGCACTAAACACGAATTGTGTTTAATGATTTTGTGTTTTGTTTCATTTTATTTAGTGTATTTTGTTGGTTAATATACTGCACATAAAATGTATGGTATGAATAACAAATATTTTATTACTTTCTTAAATACCAAACGTTTTGAATATTTAGAACTTACCTTTCCTTTCGGGAGGTTCCGGGTTTGTTCTTCCATCCTAATGAAATCTTTTTGTGTTTTAAATCGACTCTTCCAGGCAATGCAACATGTCTGCTATCTTCAGCATCCTTTAAAATTCAATGTTTACGGTCATCTTTCCATTCGACCTATTATTATTTATGTAGTTCATAAAGCGTTGTTAAATAGACTACAAACATTACCACTGGCAAGAATACTGTTCTTTATGGGGTGTGATGCTTCGTAATTCGGTAGATTTGTAACAACATTTCGGAAGAACTTGCTATCGTTATGTTCATCTTCTATGATGAAATGAAGGCGGAACATTCTCTTTCGTCACGTTGGCATCTGTGCGCCAGACTACACGGTGTGACATCACACAAGACACTATTTTACATTGTTACCGTTGTGAAAATTTGATGTTTCACAGTATTCTTGCTAGACTATGGTTTTCATTTAGATCCTTAGACATGGAAATAAGAAGAGAACCAGTTTGTTACAGTCGTTCGGCTTATGATGAGAGCCGTGTTCTTTTTTACGTAGAAGACTTGAAAAGGAGAGTTGGGAGTTATCAAACTTACTGTGGGGAAACAGAAACCACGCGAAATCGCAAGCCTTACACGTGTAACCTTACTAACGAACTGCTCAACTATAAAACAGGCAAGGAACTACAAGAAATGAAATTGTCCTGGCTGTCTGGTTATCATAATTGTAAGAAAGAAGCCAGACGAAGTAAACTTACAGAGGTTTTATAAAATTTTGTTACAGAAAGAAAACTGTAGCGGAGAAAAGTGTTGTATGTCACACTAGGAAAGCTTGAGTTGAGCGTTATAATTTTGAACACATTGTCGGTCATCTACACAATTTTACTAATATTTGTGCCGAAAAATATAGGCAGGTAGTCTACACTGTTACCCCTCTACTTTTATTTCAATTCTGAAAAGTGCCTGTATTCTTATTATAAAACCAACTAAATGCACTAATTTCACTAATTTATTTTTGGAATAAAATTCTACATGTTTCGGACAGTTCCTTTGTCCACCACCAGGAGTTTTTCACTGTACACACAGCAATGGTATATGTCGTATAGGTTTGCTGACAACTTGAAACAGAATCAGGACGTAATTCCTGATGATAGACAGAGGAACTGTCCGAGACATGTAGAGTTTTATTCCAAAAATAAATTTGTGAATTTAGTACATCTAGTTGGTTTTATTATAAGAATTTATCACGGTGCACGGTCACCTGAACTTCAAAATGAGTCTGTATTCTTGTACATGTTGGTGACAATAGCTTTCCGGCAGTTCTTTACAAAGCAAAACAGGAAGCCTTATTTGTAGAACACTTCTCTCCGTAACACCAGCGACTAAACAGTTTTTTTTTGTTTTTATACAAATGTGTAAAGGAAATAAAAAAATAGAGGGGGAAATACAGCTTCCGTAAAAATAGACTCGGTGAGAGTATATGACTTTTGTGTAAGTAAACATGGCTGCCTTCATGCACTGAAACTGTGATATATATACTCAAAATTTTCTCAATAATTTGTTGCATCAAATCTGTGTACAAGTCTTATGTTAAGTCGAAATAAATGAGCTGGCTGAATTCACCGACAAAAATAAAATTTTCCCCCGTCTCACGACAATCTGTTGTTAGGTGCGTTCACAAAATTGCGAAAGCGACTAATAGATTCTTTATGTCTGTCTGTCCGTCAGTCCGTCTGTCCGTCTGTCCGTCCGCATGGAACAACTCGACTTCGACTGAACAAATTTTCATTTTGTTCGATATCTACGTAGTTTTTGAAAAACTGTCGAGAAAATTCAAGTTTCATTACAATCGGACAAGAATGAAGGGTACTTTACATGAAGACCAATACATATTTTTGATCATATCTCGCTCATCTCTTCTTAGAATGAGAAATGACAACAAAAGTAGTAGAGGAAATCAAAACTCACATTTTGTGTTGAGTAATTATTTTTTAATGTCGTGTCATTTATGAGACCATGTGGAAAAATATTATAGATCAGGGCAAACCACAGATAAAAACAAGGCGCATGCGCATTGCATGCTGAATAACTAAAGTTACACACACACACACACACACACACACACACACTCATCATATGTAGTAATTACGGCTTTTCCACTGTAACAATGTTTGCAAGAACACGCCTCAATGTTACATTTATACGTACCTCGCCTCTCGTTTTATAATTTTTCAGTGTCAAATGAGATGAAGGACTCGTGTGACTTATGATGTCGTTACCACATAAGTTTCCGAAAGCTAGACTTGTGTAGGGCATGATGAAATTTTCGACCAATAGCTTCACGCGACCACACAAGTAACCCTAATTATGATGTGCTGTTTCTACACGACACCTCTCTAATTCTGTATATAAAGTAACGCATTTGGAGCACAACCGGACACTCCGGTAATTCAACGTCTGCACTTAACTTGTAGCAGTTATCACAATGTAATATTGTAAGTATAATACATAACGTTACTCCCGCAAACCATCCACAAACATGTTTGGAATTTATTCTTTACGTGTCCTGAAGGATCTGTCAAAAATTCTCCGCTGGGTCTACAATAAGATCTTACCACCAACTCCCGAGGTATAACATTACTAATCGACGTACATGAATTTCTTTACATAATTTCCATATTTTTCATTTTATTTATCTGTAAATCGGTCTACTAACCTGATGCTGTTTAGAAGTGGTAAATTTCATGTAAGATGATGGAAAGAAACGCATGCTTGACTTATTGGCCTGAATTAAAATTTCCACTTATTTTTGAGATGTATTCTTTCCAATCTGAATGAAAATCTATAAACAGGGACGTAGTGTAATTGCTTTGGGTAAATCCGAGTTTCGTCATATCGGTGAAGTAAATTTGATTTTTTACTTTCCTTCATAGATTAATTTATATATGTGCTTTCCACTCGTTTTAGATTTTCTTTTTGAAAATCGGTAAGAGGGATGTTTATCTAATACGTTGAGCACTTATGATTTCCGTAAAATCGGCAAAAGGAAGGCCACACTTTACCTCGTGGTCATAAATTAAATTACCTTTACGCCCCTACCGTGAAGCTGTGTTCCGTTTAGAAAACAAAAACGCCTTGCTTAAGCCACTATACCGCACAATAGATTATGGCATTTGCACTCTTGTTGCACTGCTACCTTCGCAACTAGCACATTATTTTTAATGCTTTCGGGTTATGAGATTTGAGTTTCTCGCGGCGGTGAATATGAACTTATGAGATGTGGTGTCATGTAGGCTACGGACTTTTATGGAAGTTACCAACCGGCAGCAGACATACTGCCTTCCTTCATCAGATCAAAATACTGGCTCCAAACCCTTGGTACATATCCACCAAATTACACGATACATATCTACCAAATTACACAGTACATATCTACCAAATTACATGGTACATATCTACAAAGTTACACGGTACATATCTACCAACCTGCACGGTACCATGTTCTAAGAAACGGTCTTGGGATTTATGATTAATTATAAACTGAAGTTACGAAGTTTTTCCTGTTTATTGGACGCACTAGTTTTAAGGAATCATAAAATAAACAAATGACATGTTTCATACTGGGATTGAATAAGCTGGATTTTAACATGTGGCTTAGGTTAGGAACAGACATCGAGTTGTGAACACGATAGCAGGGTAATGGGGTAAAGGCCATCAAATTCAACTAGTTGTAGATTATATTGTTATGTGACTTACGAAAGTTACATCGCTATATAACTTGAGAGTTGATATCACCAATATATATATATATATTGAAATTAGTAATGGTTTAATTATAATATACACGATGATTTTTATTTCCTACTCTAATTTCGCCTCATAGCTTTATGTATCTAAGCTGAAACATGTTACATTACACTTCATATTTGCACCCTGCATCATCAACATATAAATATTTTATTGTCCAACTTATGCACAATTATATAAGACGTAGAAAAATTTGGAATTATAGAATATTTAAAAGTGCTCCAACATGTTTCGGATCACAGAGGATCCATCATCAGGGAGCCTTGTACAGTGCTTGGCTAAAAATTACAAGAATGGTTCTATCGTGTCCGTTGACATGGACAGGGCCGGTGTTATGGCAGCGTATTGTAACCCGATGTGTGTGTGTGTATGTGTGTAGTTCACTGTCTAGAAAGGCACTCAAGTACTGTACAAGGCTCCCTGATGATGGATCCTCTGTGATCCGAAACATGTTGGAGCACTTTTAAATATTTTATAATTCTAATTTTTTTCTACGTGCTGTATAATAATGCATAAGTTGGACAATACAATATTTATATGTTGCATTAAACTTATATAATTATACAAATTAAAACTTAGGTGTGAATGACAGCCTTTACTCCTTTACTATGAGACTTACCATAATCAATCCTATATTTTGTTTGTGCCATAATATTTTTTTCCCGCACTACAACAGCCCCTAGCGGGATAGGACCTCCTTCTTTTCGAGGCTTCACGATCACACTAAGACACACCACACTCGGTTGGACTTCTCTGGACGAGTGATCAACACGACGCAGGGACCTGTACCCGACGACACACACAACATCCACAGGAGAAATAATGCCCGCTGCGAGATTCGATCCCCCATTCCCAGGAAGTGAGTAACAGCAGACCAACGCCTTAGACAGCGGCCACTGGGATCGGCGTCATAATAACGCAAGTTGGGGCTTTTCTCTCGCAAAAACATCAACGTTTTGTTACCTAACAAGTCTGATCGTTTTATTGATCTGAGAAACTGCGGACCCACCAACACAGTATAGAAACAATACACTTCGCTGCTGCAAGTATAAACGCCAGGTTAAAAATGTAAAAGGTAAAATTTGTCCTACAACAGATCATGAAGACCCAGAAGGGGACCCCAGGAAAGATCAGTTACCCATTAAATATGGGCTTGGTTTGACTCCAAGTCCGGTCTGGACGGGTGCTGAAAATACCCACACCCCACCCAGGAATTCGATCCTCGGACCGTCCAGCCCGTAGCTAGTCGCTACACCGACTGGGCTGTCCCGGCCCACAAATGGTTACGTACTAATATTGTGTGGATTTCTTCACCTCTTTTAGTTCCCCAGTGCTGCACAGCACAACACACCGTCACCAAATCCCTCTATGAGCAAATCCTTATCTGCTAACTATAATGTCTACGTGTATATACTTATCTGGTTACTTCTCTTGATAGAAACTCCGTGGTTTTATTGCGTTGTGTATTCATGAGGACGTCTTTCCCATCCATAATTTCGGATACCTGATTTATTTTCATGAAACGGTGTTTTGATTAACTTTATAAATCTTTTATCCTGAGCAGTGCAGACAGGCTGTCATTCGAATTTCTGTAATGTAAGCGCCACTTGATTTAGGTTTCTGGTGTGTTATGTCAATTAAGCTTCCAAATATTCTCTTCTCTTCTTGCACTTTTTCTTTACAAAATTTGACTGTTTAAAAGCGATAACTAATGCCCAACTGTCGCTGGCTTCGTTAAAGCTCATACGGAAATAATGCACGTATTTTTACCGCTTAATTTGTATCGAAAGATTTTATATAATTTCAAAATTATAAAAGCGAAGACGTTGCGGAATTTATGTGGTTATTTCACAACTTGAAAAGGCGATCTGCACCATTGTACATTATGCCCTTAAATACTTTTCTGATTAGAACCATTGCTGATTTAAAATTTGCGTTGTTCTGTCTAAATATGCAAAATTTATTATTTTGTTGAATGTTAATTTCTCCAAGTTGTTCCTAATGGGGTTTATATTTTCCTGTAATCTCTTATATATTTTGTAGGTTTCTTACTGACATCGAAAATCTCTCACAAATGTACATAGAAGAAAGAAATAAGTTGAAGGTAAACAGTTGAGTGGAACGAGTGGGAATTGAGTGGTCATATTTTGTGAATATGTATGGTGTATTGCACGAAGAATTTTTACTGAGAGGAATTTAATTTTAGGGATCCTTATAAAAACCTTAAATATATTGTATCTCGTAATTTGTTGAACACAAAAGTTACACAATGACTATTTTTCTACGTAGCATCGTACTGCCATCTGTCGGCCACTCTTCAAACCATGAGTATCACTGTTGAAACTTTCAAGGCAATCGAGCTGTGGTTCGAATTTTTATTTCACTTTTAAGGTTTTCATTTGACTGCCCCTCGTAAATGTAAGATATCCTAGAACACTCCTTCGTGGTTACGAACTTATCTCCTTTTTATTTCTCAGGTAATTTTGCTCACTTTTTCAAGGTTGCAGATTTACCAGGTTTGAAACCTACCACATTAACTTTACACGCTTCAATGCCAAGTGACAGGACCACTTTTCGATTACGAATTATTGTATCGAGAAATAATATAAAAATACTGTAATTTGGCTAGCTGCTTCCAAATGAAAATGTTAATTTTTATTTGCACAGAATACACACGTACAGAGTGTACAACTGCAATTTAAAATTATTATCTAAAAACTTTTCCAAAGCCACGCACATATAACGGTTAGAAAATTCTTATGCAGTCAAACTACATTCACGGCCAACACCATCATCAGTGAAGCCCACCTCCACGAAGCAAACCACCGCTCGTATAAGCTGCCTGTCTCATCATGCACAAATATTCATAGCGGTGTCTGGTTCGTGGAGGTGGACTTCCCTTATGATGGTGCTGGCCACCACCCCAACACGTTGGAATGTATTGTGACGGTGTAAGAATTTTCGAACCGTTGTGTGTGTATATTGTTGGATCAGTGTTTAGATAATAACTTGATAGATATGTGCGGTACATGCAACATTACGAAATTTACTTTTATTGGAGTTTTCTACAGTAACTCTAGAAGGTTAAATATAATTGGTAGTAGCAAGAAACTTTTTTCCATTATACATTTCAGTCCAAATAATATTTTATATTACAGTACTTTGTGTTAAATTTGTATCTACCTCTAAACCTCATTATGCATGACTTATCGGCATGGACAGCATTGTTAACAGTCGAAACTGATAAACATTTCCTATGATTCAGAATGGCTGTAGAATGTCAGATTTCTACAGGTCTTTTTGCTCTTGCCGCACATAATTCGGGGGTGGCTCTGATTGATGGCTTTACTTGTCACCGTGTATTTCCCCAGCTAGACTTCTCCATCTTCATTATTTCACGGAAGGTCGTTAAATTTTTATTCCCTAAGGTCGAACTGAAAGTCACACTTTGGCTTCGGTCATCGACACCGTAGATTGATGCTTCTTCTTTGCTTTGTGAACTTTTCATCCTTGCATGTTTTCCTCCTCCTCCTCCACTGTTCTGTATTTTTCTGGTCTTTGTTACTAATTTCTTTATCTCTGCTTTTTCATGCCTTTCTTTGACGTTCTTTGTAATTTGCTTCGTTTTGTGTCTGCTAATTATTTTATTCTGAGTTATTACACACTTATTATGATCTTCAATTACGTAACTCGTATTTCTAATCTACATGTACTAAGTACAGTTAATTGAATAATTAATGACTTCAGATCGGCCTTTATATAGTATATCTAGGATCACAGCCTTCTCACGCATTATAATGTTCAATTTTTGTACGTAGACACAGGCAGTTTGGAAAAAAATCCTGTAAACTTGTTCAAACCTGAAGGAAAAGGGTCCAGAGTGAAGCTGAATACAATAATCATAGTTAATGTGGCAGGAATTTTGAGTGTCACAGGCAAGAATTGTTGTTATCAAAACCGTCGCTCGAGTCCTTATAAAATGCGCATGTAGAATAAAGGCGGGAGCTCTTAAATCAAACCAGTCAACATATTTACAGATATAATTTTTTGGACAACACATCTCTTCGTCCCATTGTACTGGCCAAAATTCTAGAGACGGCAGATTGGGTGTTAGTGCAGCTCACTCTAGCAAACTTTACTGGCTCTAAAACTGGACGCTTTCGTGCCGAATGGTGGGTTCCTCTAACACACTCGGGAATTCGACCCTTCAACCCTTCATCCCCCTTGACAAGTTTCACCCACCCTGCATTCCCGTAAGTTCTGTATTCTATACACAGTATCTGTGCCCTGATATTTATCACCTTTGGTCCTTATACGGTTGGCAGCACACTGTGCTGAGTTTCATCGATTGACACCTTCTATTTCATAAAAAAAGCATTGCTTTCTTCCTCATCACTCTACATCTGACTAAGGCTACAAGTGAAGCATCATATATTTTCGTGTCAGGCACTTCAGTTAGTGAGACGACTGCCCGGAGACTTTTGGAAGATTATCAGAAATAGGTTGCTGGTTTGAGAGTGCTGGCCCTAAAGCTGTAGGAAATTGAACCTGATCGTGTGTCACGGTTGAGAATGCATTAATCCACGCCTTCGCATATTTTCACAACTTGGTGCTTCATTAAGCAGAGCCACTAATATTCTGAGATTCCTAAATAATTACACTGGCTTTACTGCGTTAAAAATAGTCTCCCTGTTTTACCAATTTTTGTTTCTTGTAAAGATTTTATGTTTATAAAACATCCTAACCAAGTTTATCTTTCATTTTCTCACACATTAGCTATGACCCGCAGTACAGACCAACGAAGTCAATGATACCATGATATTTGGGTGTCAGGTATTTTACTTGTTTGAGGTTGATATTTTCACTAAAGTAACCACAAAGACTGCAGTCTTCTGGGGTGTGACACGACGTAGATTGGTAGATAATGGCCGAAGCATATCTTCCACACTACTAATCGTTGCTGTGCAACGTGTAACATCACAATAACACAATCTTTTGCCTTAAACTTTTAATGTAACTGTAATTACTGTTTAGAAAATATCCACTCACTGTTTCTACAGCACAGTGGGTCTGATAATCCAGCAGGGCCAAACAAACGTCTATAACTTTTATCTTTTTGTTACTAATTAGATTTTGTACTGAACAAAGGGATGGATGATACGAGAACTTGAACAAATTGTTTTGTTCGACACAGGAAATTTGGCAGTTTTCGTTGTTTTGAAGAGTACTTGGTTAACAAGAACTGAATTCGGTGGTTGTAAAGGAATGATAATTGGAGTCCAAACAGAAAACTTACGGGGGCTAATCCATAAAGAAATACATGCTTACCTTTGTTATTGGTTGTTGTCGTCCCCGTCATAGTAACCCCCTTCTAAGTTCATGGAGGGTTCCAGCCACACGCACAGTACGAACTGACACTTTGGAATCGCTGTTTCCGCCATCGATAGGAATATTTCCGTAGTAACCGCTTGCCAGAAGCTGAAAATCTTTCAGGTACTAAGGATGAGTAACTTTCAGGCCTGGAAGAGCGTCAGACCTTTGATGCTGTGATGCTGACCTTACGTGCCTCCCTTTGTTTGGTCATGGACAGAACAGGCTTTCACACAAAGAGGACTTCTCTCTTGTTTGTTAGTCATAGCAGTAAAACCAGGTGTCTTACCTTTTCATGACCCTCTGGAAGAAGTCCTGGTTGGGCCTGTCTTCAATAATTCTAACACAGAAACACAGGAAGCTGCATTTGATAGTCCTCGAGCGGGGGTAAAAATGTCGCGGATGCGTACCGCATGTTGAGGCCAAATCTTAGAATTTGTTAAAATATCCTAAAATGTGGGCAGAGCCTATCAGTGATCTCCGAAATTTACTTCATCTCTCTTCGATGGCCGTTTCATGATTATCTTTTTCGCCTGTGCAGTCTGTGGATAACGATCTAAAGGCTGACGATCTTTGTCTGAAGTTTACTTTCATTTGAGCCGACAAAACTACTCGTAAGTTCGAACGTTTTATAATACATATTTACCGAAAGTGTTGTTTATCAGTTCATGATTTTTGGATTCGGGATTTCCGAGTGCGAAGAAAACCTTAATGAAAATGGTTTGCCCCTGCTATAAAATGACAGTACGCAATTAGCACACACAATAGACACGCCTTGAGAAGGAATGCAAGAGATTATGGCTGCACAACATACTAGAATGACTCAGAAAATAACAATATCATGGCACCCAGAGGAAGAACGAAAAGCACAATTTTACAGAATGCGACGAGAAGCTATGCTTCAAATTTACATGTTTGTATGAATAATCTGATACTTACCAATTGAGTACAGGTTTTTAGACAGGTTCGCAAAATTGCGAAAAAGATTATTAGCTTCGTTATATCTGCCTGCCTGCCTGTCCTTCTGCCAATCTGTCCGTTCGCACGGAACGTCTCTCGCGTAACAGATTTTATTTAATTTGATATTTGAGTATTTTACGAAAACCTGCCGAGAAAATTAAAGTTTCATTACAATCGGACAGAAATAACGAGTACTTTATGAAGACCAATATACATTTTTCATCTTATCTTGCTCATTTCTTCTTAGAATGAGAAATGTTTCATACAGATTGATAGAGAAAATGAAAAAGCCGTTTTATGTTTAATAACGTTTTGTGAGGTAATGTGGAAAAATATTGTAGAGTCTGGCAGGCCACAGGCGACTTCACTATCCTATGTAACAGTAGAACAAGTTTTTAAATATGATGTAAACAAGACAGGCAATGTACGTGTAACATAACCATGAGGTGTGTGCTTGCAACCGTTGTGGCACTGTAAAACCAATACATACTATACAACTTGAGTGTGCGTCCAGTAGGTAATGCGCATGCGCCATATTGTCGTCTGTGGCCTGCCCCGCTCTAAAATATTTTTCCACATTATCTCACAAATGGCACGATTTTTTTTAAAAACAAGTTATTGAATATAAAATACGTGTTTTGATTTTCTCTACCGGGGTGCTGACAAGTCCTTAGTCCGACCAGGAAGGAAATAAGCTCGGAAGAATGTCAGGGACGCGCGCCATTTCAACAACATCGAGACGCGAGCTGTCAT
>Ga0123357_10011371_pt1 | contig 11406 bp, 10 predicted proteins | sample TergutEmb28metaG_FD_89873 | JGI IMG/M metagenome (GOLD analysis project Ga0123357, IMG submission 89873) | Embiratermes neotenicus P4 segment gut microbial communities from Petit-Saut dam, French Guiana - Emb289 P4 | ecosystem: Host-associated > Arthropoda: Insects > Digestive system > Gut ...
GACGCTTTTCTACGGCTCCAAGAACGGCCTGCTTTGCGCCTTTGAGTCCGGGACGGGCAAGCTCAAATGGGCGCGCAAGACAGGCACGGCGCTCATCAACACCGTCGTCCCGCTTGCCGCGGACAAGGTTTTATTGAGCGACCTCGACGGAAAACTCACCTTGATTGAAGTCCTCCCGTGAACAAAAAAACAATGGCGCGTTGAGCGCTCCCAGCGGGAGCGTCATGCGCGTGTCTCGCGTGCCGCGTCTGGCGTCCCGCCAGGCGCCTGTCTTCGGGCTTGGGCGGGACTTCGTCTCGTCGGGCAATTCAGTATCCAGCCTTGACCGGCCCCTTGGTAAGAACCGTGCCATCGTCGCGAATCGCCTCGATAAAATACCAAAAATCCCCCTCCGTGTCCGGCAGGGTGTCAGTCAGGCTCCCCTTCCATTCCAGCGTCTCAAGTATATTCTGCCGGTTGGTCGCCCTGTTGTCAAAACGCGGCCTGGAGTTCCGTTTGATTCTAATGGATTTGTATTTAATATCGGGCATATCCCACTTGATGGTGACGGAAGCCCCGTTGCGTCGCGCGGTAAAGTGAATATCATAGGAAACAGCGGTGTAATTCCCGGCATTCTTCTGATCCGGAGGAACCCTCAACGGGCCGACATTCACGAGTTTGCCGTCGGGGAGCCTGACGTTAAGCCAATACCAGTAAGCCCCGGCATCGGGAAGCGTGTCCGCGAACTCCTTGCTCTTCCCGGGCAGAAAAGCGACCATGCTCCGGTCTTTCATCGTGCCCGTGCCATTCCGGTAAATCTTGATCGATGCGCACGAGGACAAATCAATTATCCACTGAATGAGGACTTTGTCGCCGTTCCTGCCAACCGCGAACACATCATTGGGATTAATGGCGGCTCCGTATAACACCGCGGGAACGGCAGCTTGCGCCGCCGCCGTGGCGGCGGCCTTGGCCGACGCCTTGGTCTTCCCGCCGGTTTTGCCCGCTTTCTTGTTGTCGCACGCGGCAGGCGCCAGCAGCAGCATGACTGCCATCAGGGACATCAGGATTTTTGTCTTCATCGATTTTGTTTTCATCTGGTTTGATTTTGTTGGTGGTTGATAGTTGGCTGGAAAAATCTCAAGGCCGGCGGGCGATAATATATTCTTTTTCATGCCCTTCCTGATATTTATAAACATAACAGTCGAAACACGCCTTGAACGGATTGAAATCCCTCAAAAACGCCATGTTGCCCGATTCATTCGAGCCGATTAACAATAGATAATTATTTTTATTCGCCGGATTCTTGAACACCTCGGCAAACACATCCTTGGCGGGGGACGCGGACCAGTCATCCTTGGGTTTATAGGGAGTCAGTTCGTCCGCATATTTGGCCGCCATCCTGCCCCAGACAGCATTGCTTTCGGCATTTCCAACCAGCGCCAGCGAATACCTCTCGACATCCTCATCCGTGACCTCGATGTCCTTTTTAAGGATAAAGTCGGCGCCAAAAAACTGCTCGCGATATTGCGCCTTGAGATTTGCAATGACGCCATCCATGAGCTTTGCCTCCTCCGGCTTGATGCGCGTGCCCTCAACCACGATAAAGGGCGTGGCAAAAACCTCCGCCATCGGCCCCGCATAACCGCTTTTTGCGGGAATATCCACCTTGTCATGGTTGGGGCGCTTGTTCTCGCAGCGGGACAAAAATTCAAAAACCGAATCCCACAACGCGAAGCCGGTCTTGCGCTGATCCAAGGCGTATTTTATATCATCCCGTTTGGCGAGCGCCCTTTTCAAGAACCGGTTTGTCAATGCCATTATCCCGTGCCCGGCAGGCGTCGTCCCGTCGTTCAAAACCAGTATCTTGAGGTTCCGGTTTTCAATGATGCTGTTTGTTGGATTGATTGCATACAACCACTCCGCCATCGAGCGGGACTCCCCGTCCGCATCCGCCGAATCCCTTTCAAAAATCGCCCGGTCATACACAATGGCCGCAAACCGGTTCGGATAAATCGAGGCCAGGCGGGCCGAGTAAAATCCGGCGCTGCAAAGGCCATAAAGGCTGATTCGCGAACCATCGATGGCGTAATTTTTCTCAACATCCTCCAGCGCCTCCTCCGCATGAACGGATTCGCGCGTCCAGCCTTTCGACGCGTTTGGATAACCGGGCCACAGGACGGCAAACCCGTATTTCTCCGCGAACTTGCATACTTGGACCGCCTTGCGCTGCGCCGCCGCGGGCGGGCTTTCCAGAAACGGGCGGTCCGTCGCCGCGATTGTCGTCGGCAGGATGAGCAGCATTGGCAGCGGCTTCCCCGCCGTGTAATCCGCCGGCACGAACAGCCGGTAAAACTGCCTTGAGTTGTCGATTTTGGACACGAATCCCCTGAACTGAAGGCCGGGCAGGCCCTTGAATATATTTCCCGCTGTCTTTGTTTTTATACAGGCCCAATTCGCCAGGCTTCCAAGAGTCCATGCGATTTTTTCCTGCCACTCCTTGTTCTCGGGATTGTAACTTTTTTTCTCAAGCAGGATGTCCGCCCTGATCGATTGCGCCTCAATATTCAGCTTCTCATCCGCGTCCCATGGCAGCCGGGCGAGCGTTTCACTGACTGTTTTGTTCACAGCCCTTGGCGAGCCGACGATAAAATACTCATCCGCCTCGCCCTCCCGCGACTGATGGGATTTATATGAAATCTTATAAACACCCTCGCCAAGACCGCTGCCTTGGCCGCGAATCATGCTTTTGTTTTTAAGCGCGTCCCGTTTCAGCAAAACCCGCCCTGTCAGCGCATCGCTCACCTCCGCCCCGATTGTCATCCGCTCAAGAAGCGGGTCCCACCGGACCGCGGGCGTCTCGAACGAGTCTCCCGTCTTGTTGTAAAGCAATTTGGTCAACAGCCCCCACGAACCGTTCCACGCCGCCTGAAAGTCCTTGGACTGGTCAAGGGTCACTGACATGCGAAAACGGGGCGGCCCGCCGTTCGACAGCACCTTTGCGACAATAATATTTTCCCCCGCCTCGATATTCACGGGGATTAGCAAGTGGGTGCCGAGTTCCACATTGTCGGCAGCCGACGTTTCCCGCGCCAGTTTTTGGTTCACATACAAGGCGATGGAATTATCCGCGTCTATTTCAGCCACGGCCACTTGCTTCGCGGACGCGAGGACGCGAAACGCGAACACGGACATTTGTCTGTCCTGCCATGTGATTTTCTTAAAAACCCCGGCCTCGGCGCCCGCTGTCAACCGTTTGCTTTCCGTGCCGCGCAACATGCTCACGCTGGCATCAATTTGAAAAGTCTCCTTGTCCTCCTCGAAATTCAAGCGCACGGCGTCCCGCCAAGAGGCGATTTTCTTCGGTGTTTTCTTGTTTTGCTCGGTGAGAAACCACGATCCCAAATATTGCCAAGTCGCCACCTCGGTGCTTTTCCCGGACAACTTTATCAACGGCAATTCATCCTCTGTCGAGTATACGCCCTGCGGAAGGCGAGGTCCGCAGCCGCCCGCCAGAAAGACAAGCAGACTGAAACCTGCCAGCAGGGTAATCCTGCCAAGCACCGCCTTTCTTCGCGCCTTTGCGCCTTCGCGCGAGATATTAAACCATGATAAAAAATTTCGCGCGAAGGCGCGAAGGCGCGAAGAAAGCATATTGTTTTTTTGTGATTCTTGCGCCTTTTCGCGGCTATCCTGTCTGGTTTTATCTGTGTTCATCTATGAAATCCGTGGGTCAAAAAGGTTTGTCAAAATAACTTGTTCTTAACGCGGACAGCACCGCCCTTTCCCCCAAAGCATCCAGCGGCAGCAAGACAACCTGTTTGCCGCGGCTTCTGCCGAAGCCGGCCAGTGTCTCCGCCGCCTTGATAGTATGCGCATCGCCGGCCTCGCAGGCCAATACTATCGGGCCGCTTATGCCTTTAATCGTGTTTTGCGGATTCAATTCCTCAAACGGCCAGTAGGACTCTATATTCACCACCACCGCTCCACACGCGCCGGCCTCTTCCCGTGACAATTTGGAGGCCAGCGCCAACGCCGCCAGCCCGTCTTCCCCGATGCCTCCCACCACACACCGGAAGGTAGCACAGACATTCCTGTCTGTGTCAGCCCTCCCGCTCTTCAATGTAGCACAGACATTCCTGTCTGTGCCGTGTTTATTGAGGGCTGTAAGATTCGGCACAGACAAGAATGTCTGTGCTACCCTGCCATGCAAAAAAGCAAAGGCATCCTCCGCCTTTATCAATTCCCCCTTGCCCGCTTCCAGCATAAACACTTCCCATCCCTGTTTCGCGAGCGGACGGCAAAGTTGCTGGGCGTGTTCCCTGACGCCGCCATTTGGAATAAACCAGACAAGCCGGTTGCCGTTGGGCTTTTTGGAAACAAGCGTCCAGCCTTGCCCCGTGCTACCGCCATGCGCATCCAAAGGGAAGCCGCGCAACTCATAACCCTCCGCAAAAAACCAGAAGCCGGCGGCAGCCAGCAATCCGCACAACGCCGCCGACGCGGCGCCAGCCATGACGCACCAGCGCCGAAATAAACATGTGTTCATCGCCGAGGGAAGAACCCCAACGGGGTTTCGTCCTCCAGCCCAAGGTTGCCCGAGTCCGCGAGGGCTACCTTGGGGATCATCGGTGACACACACACCATCAACCCCAACGGGGTTGCGGCCTCCGTCGTCGCGCCCTATAGGCCACAACCCCGTTGGGGTTGGGAATAAATTCGCCTCTTTACCCAAGGTAGGCTCCTTCGTCGCCAACCTTGGGCTAAAGGGCGCAACCCCGTTGGGGTTGAACCCGAACCTTCTCGACTCGCCACTAAACAGATGCTGACAAAATAATCTCCATGCCCGCGCCTCCTTCATGTGCAAGATAACCGTCCCGCAAACAGACGCCATCAAGACGGCATTCAATATCCGCGACTGATGCAGATAGGCAAACAAGCCACCGACTAAAAACGCCAGTTGAATAATAAAACACGCCCCAACCGCCCTATTCCAGCCCGCATTCCGATTGCACAACCCCCGGAAACCCGCGATCAGCAAAAGCACCCATCCCCAGAGATACACAAACAAAGCCGGATACCCCCAAAAGCCAAGAACGGTCAGCGGCGTGCTCACCGCCGTCGCATAACCGGCATCTGAACCGTCCGCCGGCAGATGCCATTGGGTCAGCGTCTTGCCAAAATCGCGCGCGCCAAAACCCGTCCACGGCTTTTCGACGCTCATGCCCAGTGTTCCACGCCACACATCGAAACGATGCGAAATGGACTTGTCGGTCAGCGGCTCGATGTCGGCAAAACGCCCGCCAGCCTCTGGCATCGCCACGAGGCAAAACGCCCAGACGACAAGCGACATCACAATCCAATGCCGCGCGTCCCGCGCCCCCCATAGCACGCAAGCAACCACCAGAAACGCCACCATGCCGCTCCTGGAATACGTCGCCGACAAGCTGATTATTAACGCTACTATTATCACCAAAAGGCACGAGAAGCGCGCAATCTCCGAACGAGTCATGATTAACCAGCCCCTCTCTTTTGCGCCGCCCAAGGTAGCACGGACATTCCTGTCTGTGCCAGTTTTCGATATCCTCGGCACAGACAGGAATGTCTGTGCTACCTTCTCCTCCGGTTTTCCGGCATTGACAAAGGACAACAAATACAAGCACACCCCCCAAACCATGACCAAGGCAACGGCCAGATGATTAGGCGTGTCAAAAAACAGCCGAAGCCGAAGCGCACTATTCACATAATAATCCATGGTCATACGCGGCGCAGCCGCAAACGAAGGGCAACGTCCAGGGCGCGTAAAATCCCAAATCCCAAAATCCCAAATCCCAAATAAATTCCAAACGACAAAATCCCAAATCCCAAAGGGCGGCGCGTTGCGCCGTCACTTCGGGTTGCGACTGTGTGCTAGTGTTCGCAGGCATGGGCTTGTTTTGGAATTTGTGATTTGGTCTATGAGCGAAGCGAATGGTTTGACATTTGGGATTTATTGTCAGGCCACTCGCAGACTCGTAGAGGGATTTGGAAATTGGGATTTGGGATTTCCCCGTGCCCGCAATCGTGCAGTCGTATCATGGGGGAATCGTGCATGAAAAGGTTGATACCGCTAACTTCTTGGTCAGGGCGAAGCCTCCGATTGAGCCGCCAGGGATTCGCCATCGCTGCCTTTTCGCTTGTAAAACAAATAACAAGCAACGGCCAGCCCCGTCAAAAACACATTCCGAAGCAACGGCAGCCACTGGATATGGATGGCTGCCGCGCTTGCCCCAAAGCACGGACACGTCCGGGTGAACGTCGCTGGGAAAAGCATCAAGACTAGCTGGTATATCGTGAAAGCCGCCATGACCCCGGCGCACACCAGCAACGGCTTGACCGGTTTTTTCTCGGCAACCAAGGCAACCCCCAGGACAACCTCCATGCTGACAAGCAGGCTGGATATCAAATAGGCCGCGAAAAGCCCTATGACACGAAATTCCCAAAAATAGGAAATCGTGTCCGAAAAATTCATGAACTTGGCCACGCTGGAAATAATAAACACAGCGCCCAAAACAAGGCAGCCAAGCCTCGTCAGATGTTTTGAAACGTTGGACTTCGTCATCATAAGTGTGTTGGTCTTCGTGAGCATGGGGTTGTTTTGTAATTTGGATTTTGGGATTTGGGATTTATTTGGGATTTGGAGATTGGGATTTGGGATTTTCCGCCGCAGGCGGTTTATCCACCGGAAGCCCCGCGCCGAGCCATTCGCGGAAACCGCCTGAGTAAAAAACCAGCCCCTGGACTCCCTGGTCAGACACGGCCTGGGCATACTCGCGCATATCCCCGCTCACGCCGCCGCTTGAGTAGAGGACTATGTTTCTGGAAGTCAGGAGACCTCCATCCACAAGCGCCTCCTCGTCCGCGCCCGTGAGGCCGCCAATCAAATGCGCGCTCAAGGCGCCCTTGATATGCGAACGCTCAAAGTCCTCGAAGTCCCTCAAATCAATGATGACAATATTCCCCTCGCGGCACAATTGCAAAAACGGGCCAAGACCGATTGTGGGGATTTTTTCCTCGAATTGAGACTCGGCCCTCGCGGCAACAAGGCTATCAACCTTGGAAATTCCCAGCCACATGGAGCCGGCAAATACGATTACAAATAAGATTTTATACATAGAATATCGTGAATGCTGACATATGACCATGTCGCGTAATTAGCGCGACATAGTCGTGTTGGCTTGAATGGAGCTATTCACCTACACACGTATCGATACAGCCGTTTATTGAATCGTTGGTGCAAACATCAACATTTGTTGGTTCCTCTGCACCTTGTGCGACCTCTCTATCATGTGTTTGTTGACAACTGTCCCTGTAAGTCGACCTCTGTGGTTCGCAGACGGTGCTCCTGCAGTTATCTCTGCGCAATCCTTCCATCGGATCTAAAGCGTAAGCTATAAGTGAAATGCTCGCAATCGCAATTAATATTATAATACTTTGTTTCATAGGTGTTTGATTGTTGGTTAGTGGTTATTGTTGTTTGTTGGTGTTGGCCGGCCGTTGCTTGCCGGTTTTCTTCATCGTGTTCTGTTGTTGGTTGGTTTTGTTGTTGTTTGCGGAACGTCCATACTTGAGAAGGAGTGCCCCGTATTCAGACTGATTGTCTGGAAATAGTATTCTATAATTTTTTGGTATTTCAAAATTAGAAATAGGAAAATCATAATTTTTCTCCACTGATGTAATTTTCTCTTGAAGAAGAATCTTTCCTTGTTTCGAATAACTCCGTCTCAGGATTATCACACCTGAATTTTTGGAAATTAGAAATTCGTAGCGGTATATGTTTGGCTCTTGATAACCCGGTGGCGGATTTTGCTGGCCATCAAGGGAGGGAGTGATGTCAACACGCATGCACGGTTCTCCATTTTCAAAGCAGTCAGTCACCGTTCCGAGAACTGGCTTCGAGTCCAGATAGATGGTAATGACGGCGTCCCGCTGACCATCCGGTTGACGAATAGCAACACCGGAATACAGTGACCATACACCATCAGGGCGTTCGATTTTAATACTAGAACTAGTCTTTCGTTCGTTTTGCAGAGAATATTCGTGATATGAATAATTGTTATTTTCCCTATTTTTGTAATAATATACTGTAAACATCCATTTTCCTCTCCCCCCAGAATCAAATTGCTCGCCCACTTTTTTGGTAATACCGTTTTGAAATAATACAGCATCCGAATTCCTCAATATGTCCCGGACATCCACCAATTTTTTCGATTCATCGGCTCGTAAACGGCATAAACAGAATGCGATGATTATTGATTGCAGTCCGAAGAACAGTTTTATTGCATGGGTTTTCATATTTATATGATACGCAATTGTAATCGTATGTGCTGCTATTATTTCTTTGGCTTTCTCATTTGATTGCCCATATCGCTCCATGGATAATTGATAGAACTTGAATTTTTGCGTCTTTGAATCATGTCGGATATTATGGCAATTTGTCCTTGAGTTAAAACTGAACTAAACATATTCAAATTCCCTGTGGTCAACTTTATTGTGGACACAGCGGCAATCGGATCAGCATATGCCATTTTCTTAGTCATAATCGAGTAATACGGGTCATTACTCACGTAATTCTCAATTACAGACAAAAGCAGCGTTTCCTGCTCCACGGTCATTGGTTCGCTGGAAAATTCCAGTTCCGAGCGAAACTGATTGATTTGGTTGCGCTCCGGCAATGTTGTTTCATACTCGCGCAACTGGGCAAATTTCTCCGGTCCCAGAAGTGCAGAAATCTTTTCATCATATTCCGTATTGACGCGCGCTGATATACTGCTATATGAATCAGTGCTCGCATTCTTCAGGGCCTCGCCTCTCTCTATTCTTTTTTCTGCCAGCAACTCACGCAAGGCTTCCGTAGTTGTGGCATCGAGTTCCAGTATTTTGTATGCGTCCAAATAATACCGGTCATGATATTTTTGTATAACATACTTTTGCCATTTTGGATACTCGAGATCATTCATGGAAGCTCTGTCAACCCACGATTTGGGTTCAGCGCTTTGTGTTTTCGATTTAGTCTTGGCATCTCTTTTCGATACATCTTGCTTAACTACTGTCGCCGTTTTTCCCCCGCTTTTCGTTTGCACCGGTGTCTGCGTCGCATTTTGTCCTGACTCTTGCGCAGGTTTGGCAGGGGCGGTAATAGTCTTTCTCGCAGTCAAAGTTTGCTGCGTTCCAAAAATATTGGAATTGAACATCCATACGACGAGGCCGGCGCAGGCCATGAAAACAGCACCATAATTTACAATGCGGCTGACTGTGGTCGTGATGTTCATGGCGTTGATTTCTTTCCCCTTATTTTTTCCCCTTGTTGCGCTTGGTGTTCTTTTTTGGAGCCGAATTGTCTTGGGTATATTTCGCTTTCAACTTTTCCTCCAGCATCATGTTTTCATACGCTGCTTCATAAATCGCAAACTGCGATGGGGTGAGTATGCCGTGCAAAATGCTGAGCGATTCCTCGGTTAAATCGGGTATGTAATTCCCCATCCATGCGCCACTGCCCGGTTTTATATCTGAGTCCTTCACATTGGACAATGCGCTGACAAGGGCGTTGTATTGTTCGCCGGTAAGCGGTTCAGCCCTGTTGGACAGGAAGTTTTCCAAGGCGGTCGCATGATTTCGGGCGGGCAGCGTGTTTTCATAATTCTTATAGGTGGCAAACGCATCGTCTCCAAGCAATTCCCTGATGGCACCATCGGCGTCATCACGCAGGGCGGACAGGGATTTGCCCTTGAGGGGCATTTTTGCATCTTTAGCCAAGCTGTAGCCTTCCATCAGCGCCAGCTCCTTGTCCGCCAGCAAGCCGCGCAGCTTTTGCAAGGTGGCGGGGTCAAGGTTCAATGCCCTGTATAATTTTCCATAAGGCCCGTCGAGCCTGCGGATGAACTCGCCTTTTATCATCTTGAATTTTTCCGGTTCCGTGAGCGCCTTCTCCAAGGACGGCTTGGGTGGTTGCTTGGGCTGCGCCGCTTGTTTGCGCGCCGCCGGCGCTTGCGCTTGTTTCGGCTGCTCGCGTTTTGTAATTGCCGGGCCTTGCTTCTTTGCACCTTTGCCGGGCCAAAGGAGCGCATGCCCTTGCACGCACACATATACACCCAGCGCGCAAATTACAGCTACTTTTGCAAAAAACCAGAAAGGGTTGACTTGGATGTATTGTTTTGAAGGAGGCATGATAACCGGGGAATGGGGGCGAGGTTTGTGGAGATTTGATTTTTTGTGAATCTATGAACTGAAAATTTAAAGCGTGTTTATAAAAACGAAATAAAATGCAGGCAGCAAGAGTGAAGGTGTTACCAGGGATTTGTCAGGATTTTGTTGGCGTGGTGAGGAGTTTGTGAATGTCCGGGAAAGTGCGCGGGAAGTGCGAATCTGGGATACATGTGGAATTCCACACATCCCATGTCAACAGAAAAATTAAACTATTTTTGAAAATTTTGACAGTGGCCTCTCCGCTAAAACATCCTCGCAACACTATAGGCCCTGCTGTGCGGCGCTTTCGGTTGGAGTTGGACTGGTCCCAGTCTGATTTGGCAACTCATTGCCAGTTATCTGGATGGAATATTTCCAGGGATATTGTCGCGGCGATTGAGGGACGTGTGCGCTGGGTCGGCGATTTTGAGATAATGGTGATAGCCCATGTCCTCAAAATTCCTGTCATTTCCCTTTTTCCAGACCAGATAAATTGGGTCGAATTCACGCAACTGACACTATCCAGCCAGAGACATTACGAATAGAATTTTTTGAGAAATTTGCACATTGGCCACTCCGTCGAAACATCACAGAAATGCCATTGGTCCCGCAGTGCGCAGCCGCCGAAAAGCTTTGCACTGGACGCAGGATGATTTTGCAACTCGTTGCCAGTTATCAGGATGGGATGCTTCCAGAGATATTGTGGCGGCGATTGAAGGACGTGTGCGCCGGGTTGACGATTTTGAAGTAATGGTCATAGCCCATGTCCTCAAAATTTCCATTATTTCTCTCTTTCCGGAGCAGATAAACTGGCTTGAATTCAAGCATCGCTCTCTCTCCAGCCGAAAATATCACGAGCAGTGACCGGGGTCAGATCGGAATGTCGGCAAGTCAAGAGCGGTTGTCGTTTGAAAGCACGCTTGCGCAGGGAGGGGCGGACTCCAGGCCGCCCGACGCGACGAAGTCGCGCCCAATTAGTCATGGGTGTAATTGCGAAAGGTAGCAGAATTACTGTCCCGAAGGGACTGAATATGAATAACCGTGGGTGGAGCCGTTTGAGGGCGGAACCCACGGAAAGCCCGCATAAAAACCTCGTCCCTTGCAAGGGGCGAACCAAGCGATGTGCGAACCAAGCGAAGTGAGAAGCGTTTTGTTCGCCCCTTGCAGGGACGATATTCTTTTGGCGCATACCGTGGGTTCCGC
>Ga0123357_10011372_pt1 | contig 11405 bp, 5 predicted proteins | sample TergutEmb28metaG_FD_89873 | JGI IMG/M metagenome (GOLD analysis project Ga0123357, IMG submission 89873) | Embiratermes neotenicus P4 segment gut microbial communities from Petit-Saut dam, French Guiana - Emb289 P4 | ecosystem: Host-associated > Arthropoda: Insects > Digestive system > Gut ...
TAAATTTATATTACAGTATTCACAATTCAATTCGTATTTGCAAACGAGGTGTTGTTGCAGCATATCATGTTGTGTGGGATTGTGTTGTGCAGCAGTGGCTAGGTGTGCGCCGTATACGACGTACACCTAGCCAGCTGCTCCACAACACAATCCCACACAACATGACATGCTGCCACAACACCTCGTTTTGCAAATACGAATTGAATTGTGAAAACTGTAATATTAATTTAGCAAGGAACAAATCTCCCTGATGATGATCTGACAAGATCGAAACATGTCGGAGTGTTTTAAAGTGTTTTAAAGGTGTTTTATGGGATATTATATGTGCATTCATTGGTTGATAAATTGAAGTAATTCTACGAAAATTCATGGTGCTACAATAAGATTTATAACAAAATTATTTTCTCCAATTTAATTGTAAAGAAACCGCATTAGCTGGACACCTGAAAGCAGCCTATGTGACCCCCACTGCTCTAAGGTCTGAATCCTGGCAGTTTAGGCGTTGTTTCTATATTGCATTTTAATTAACGGCAACAGTGTCAGAACCTTAGTCTTTACAGCGTCGAATTATCGAAAGATAACGAATTGGAAGCGATGGGGCAGAGGGTCGTTGTGGTCTAATTTGACGTATTGTTCTGAAATGTTTGTGCAGGGACTTAGGAAAAGAGTCGACAACCGCACCAGGAAAATCGAAGTTTGGGCCTAGGTTCGCGTTTCGCAAGTGCGGTCAAATGCGTTGCCGTTTGAAGCAACTTCCTGGGTACAAACGTTGTGTGTTTTCAACCTATCATCACTATATTTGTGGTGAGGACCACTAGATCGCCGTCGTCATAATCATCATTATCATCATCATCATCTTCTTCTTCGTCTTTTAAATGGCACTGCAGTCCATTGTGGGCCTTCGCATCCTTAATGGACTTCTACCAGTCAACTCTGTTTGTTAACCTCTCTTTCCAGTTCTTAAGTGAGTAAGTAAGTAAGTAAGTAAATAAGTAAGTCAGTAAGTAAATCTCTTTACTTGTTATTCACTTCCACTCTATTTTTTGTACTGCCAGCCCTATGTACAGGACATATCTGAAATGGTAGTACAAGTTTTAGGAGTGGATTCTTTACAGAAAAACAAATAAAAAAATTAATATGAACGTATGTCCGGGAATGAGTGGTTTTGAGTTGAATTGCGGGTTTCACTCAAAAACAAATGCCGTATCTGTGTAATATTTCCCTTACATCTGACACAGTGCTGCTACAGTAAACGTTCTCCTCTTGCGTTCCTAATGTTTATCAAATCAAAATTCACAACAGATGCTAAAAGTGTCCAACACGTGAATCAGTGTATGTAGGGCCTCTTCAAATATCCTGGGGCGGTTGCTAATGGCTGGGCAGGTATAAACAGTGCGCTTGTGGAGTGTTTGTTGTCAATTGGAGCTGAAAACGTTGTTGTTTTTAGGTGATCACACAAATAGAAATCTAATGGACTGAGGTCAACACGAGTTTGAGTTGTGCCTCGAAAATTGTTCAGTGACGTATATTGATATGAAATGTTTTCCCTTCTTTTGGGTTGGGGAACTGGCTCCTGAAGTGTGTCCAATCATTTTTGATACTCGCTATCGTACATGTCCAAGGACCAACAGATTTCTCGGAAATATTTCCACTACCACGAAGAGAAAAGAATATACAAAAAGAACTTGTTTGTTGAAAGCATTTACATAACAATGTTTCTGCATAATGTAACGCTGAATTTTGAACTGTACGGATGTTCCTTGCCGCCTCAGAAGTCGGAGTTGTCTGTTCCTATCAGACGCCTTCCTTTTGCTCCGCACTTTTTTAAGATGATTTTTAAAACGCGGCGAAGTTCGCTGTGGGAGTGACTACATTCTGGGATTAAACTTTTACATAATAAACTTACTCACAAGTATTGAACGTGATAATGCTAGATCAGACCTAAGAAAGTTGTCATTAACTTTTATGCTTCTGGCTCGTAGGTTTGTGGGAGCACGATAAATAATGTCATGTAATTGCTACGAGCTGCTTGTCCCGTAATTTTAGGTGAAAGTTTATTACGTTTTTGTAATTAACGTTGTCATTTTGTTGAAAGAGCGCCTCCGTCATGCAGTGTGGTTTGTTTTATAGTCCTTATCCGAAGCAAGAAAATTTTCACATGAAGCTTACAAGTATATTTTCAAAATAACTATTGTCAGTTGCTTTCCACTTAAACACATCATCCAGCCACATTCAACTTGATTGGTTAGCTCTATTAGTCCAGTAAATGAAATAATTTATATATATATATATATATGAGCCGGGTACCTCAGTCGATATATCGACTGACTATTGGCTGGACGGTCCGGGATCGAATCCCGGTGGGGACGAGATTTACCGCCCGTACAGACCGGCCCTAGGGTCCACCCAGCTTCCTGTAAAATTGGTACCGGGTCTTTCCCGGGGGTAAACTACGGCCGGGGCATGCTGCTGACCACTCACCCCCTTCTAGTGCCGCGGTCATGGAAGAGGAGAGTTATACCTCTACCCATCCTCTGGGCCACACCGGGCCTGTAACGGGATCACTTTACCTTTACCTTTACTTATTTATATATATATATATATATATATATATTGGGTAGGACAATTCTATTACATTAGCATTTTATTTCCTGGCAGAATTGAGACTGATTAAAGAATCAGTGCTTGAAAAGTCGCTTTAATTCTGTTGCCTATTATCAGGCAGCCTTATAATCACGATACGTGATGATCTGTAGGTACAGTGCATACTGTTGTCGCTGCAACGTGTTCCGATGGTCCACCTCCTCTATTTTAGGCCTTTTTTTTAATTCGTTCACTTGAGAGAGCTCGACGTCGCAGGCCTGCCGAATACCGAAACTGTAACACTTTTGTACAACATATACGAGTTGAATGCCAGTTCGTTCAATAGAACAGCAGCTGTACAACACGTTTCCATTATCCGACATTTAGGAGGTTGTTGTTGACGTTCTTGACCCGTTCCGAGGTACGCAATAGAGAATTCTGCTGTGGCATGACAGTGGACGGCCAGGTCATGTAGTATTCATGGCGTGATCTAGTGACTGCTGGAGGTACAGGAGCAATGAAAACCCCCTTCTCCCTTTCTGCGGATACCTGGAACTAGTGGGAGTCTGGATAAAAACATCTCTTCCCTGAAATACAAGGGGGAACGAAGAGAAAGCGACACTGCCTGGGGAAGTGTGTGTGTGTGTGTGTGTGTGTGTATATATATATATATATATATACAGGGTGTCCGGGCTAGAGGTATACAAAAATACATGCTTGTGTTTTAGTACCCAAAAGCTTTATGCACTTTATGTTTTCAACAGTGTACAGAGTAACTCAAAGAGATTTTTATGCACGTCCGTACATGCGCATGCGCGACTTACGACACAACAGTGACAACGATGACCTTGAGCTTATAACACCCCACATGTTGATAATCACGTGGCAAGAGCTTGAATGTCGTTTAGATATCTGTCGAGCTACAACAGGTGCACACATGGAAGTGTACGGACGTGCATAAAAATCTTTTTGGGTTACTCTGTACATTGTTGAAAACATAAGTTCCATAAAGCTTTTGGGTACTAAAACATAAGCATGTATTTTTGTAAACCTCTAGCCCGTACATCCTGTATATATTGGCTTTCATTTGGCCGTGCATCGTGATAAACTCTTATAATAAAACCAACTAGGTGCACTAATTTCTCGAATTTATTTTTGGAATAAAACTACATGTTTCGGACAGTTCCTGTGTCCATCATCAGGAGTCCAGCCGTCGTGCACCGTGCTGTAATACAGGAGCAAAAACGACTTATCGTGCCGGTCAGAATATCTTCATTTTTATTATACCTGCCATAAAGAAACGTACTGTACGGACATTGTACAGTGCAACATAAATAACATGACAGCCCACTTGCTCCATCTAACTAGCCCTGCCACCAATCGACTGTATTTGCTTATTTTAAAATACTATAATTCATGACAGTAGCAACGTGCAAAATATGAAAAACAACTTAATCGTTAACAATGGGATCTCATTTTAGCAAACGCAGTTTTTGTTTTTCCTGTTTGTTTGTATGTGCTCTATAAACTATTATTCTGATGATGACTCTTTAGAGTCGAAACATGTTGCTATTTTAAAAAGTACCCAAATATAGGTGTGTGAACTTTTTATATTTATTTCGCCAATCGTACACACTTATTTGTCAATCACTTAAAGTTCTGCCTCCTGTATTGTACTCGTATAGCAAATGCAAGGCTTTTCGCGAACTGTCACTACACCCTCCACATGATATATGTCCTACTTTCTGCGTTAAGGACAATGGTTGAACTCTGAATCCCTTAAATCCTAAAGCTGTCGGCCATATGAGTGGCGTCACACTGTATTATCTCACTTGACGTTGCTGCAGAATCATTAAATAACTGTGAGCCAGTCTGTAACTCGTGTGAAAAGCAGAGACTGGGCACACTTTTCGCGAAAGGGACAGGGGACGGTCTGTCACAGGGAAGCGCTGACCTGCCCCCTGGCATGTGTCTGGTATCGCCTGCTTGATTGTATTGCCCCCGCTGATGAACCCTCTGGAGAACCAAGCCCAATGCAGCTACGAGACCATATCCACGTCCTGGCTTAAGTTATAATAGCATTTCGTGGCGTTTCCTGCAGTTGTCAGGCACTGCAGGAAACCAAGTGCTGTCATTTTGTAGCTTTCAGGGTCTACCATTCGATCTCAAGCCCAGGATTGGGTCAGGTTTCGTATGACGCTGTTCCCGAATATAATTCAGCCCCTTTAGCGTGATAACGATCCGTTTCTGTACAATTCGTATGCGGCAGATAGACTGTGTAGTGATATAACTAGTAGCTACTTTAGCGTCCCACAGAGAAACTATCTACTTAAGTCAGACTCCGTGAAGCACTTACTGAGAAAGGAACTGTCGTCCATGTGGTCAAGAGATTCCCCACTTTTATGGAGCACACAGAATTATTTATGTGCTCCAAACTTCCCAAAGCTATACCTTATTCTGAGCCGTTTGAAATCAGTCCACACTCTTACCCCCTATTTGTTTGATAGTACTGTAACGTCATTCATCTACAGTTAGATTTTCCCTAGCGTCGCTTCCCTTCAGTTGTAGGAAGTATTTAATGCCCACATCTTCACTCCTTCCCATACATAACCCTTTCATCGCAAATGCCTTTGTTTGATCATTGAAAGCCTAATGGACTAATAGTGAGGTAAATTCAGTCAAAAAACACAACTATAATTGTATGCTAGATGATGGTGTTTATTAGCAAGTAAATAACTACATGTTTCGGCCTATAGCGGCCATTTTCAGGTTATTACAATTTTGCTCAAAGAGTGTCTCATGTATATGTGTGTGTGTATATATATATATATATATATATATAAAACACTCTTTGAGCAAAATTGTAATAACCTGAAGATGGCCGCTATAGGCCGAAACATGTAGTTATTTACTTGCTAATAAATACCATCATCTAGCGTACAACTAAAGTTGTGTTTTCTGACTGAATTTACCGCACACACAACGGGGATGACACACCTCAAAAGCCTAATGGAAAATGATGTACCGCCTGTTATAACAGTAACAAAACAGGAAAGGTACGTATGAACGTAATATTGAGACGCGTTCGCGTAACCGTTGTTGCCGTGGAAGAGCTTTAAGTGTTACATATTCTGAGTGTATATCTGTAGCCTTAGTTATCCAGCATCCGAAGCGCATGCGCCATACTGTCATCTGTCGTCTCTCTGGCCATACCATATTTTCCCATCATTATCTCACAGACGGCACGTTTTTCGGGAAAAGGTTACTGAAAATAAAATGTGTATTGACTTTCTGTACAACTTTTCTCTGAAACGTCTCTTATTATGAGAAGAATTGAGCGAGATGTTATCATAAATGTACTTAGGTGTTCATGTAAAGTACCTGTCTTTTTTGTCAGACATTTTTAAACTTTCCGGACAGATGTTTAAAAAGTGCTGACATATCAAATTTCATGAAAATCCGTCCAGTGAGGGCCGAGTTATTCCATCCAGACGGAGAGACAGGCAGACAGACATGACGAGGCAAATAGCCGTTTTTCGCAGTTTTGCGAACGCGCCAACAAACCTACCTGCTTTGTAATACTGTGTGTTGCTGTGCCCCGTATGATTCTCACAGTGCTTCCCGAAATAAAATTAACCGAGGTCTGATGCAGGCGGTTTGTGTTGTACGTGATGTAGTAACTTAGTTTGTGTGTGTAATTTTGAGGAACGTCAACATTCACATGGGTTAATTGCCTTCCCAAATAACATGTTTGTCCCGCTGTATGAGCAGTTTCTTACGTGACGTCGAATACAAACTGGCGGGAGTGGGGCTTTAAATTTAAGAAAAGTCTGGAGATAATGTAGCAGCATTTGTGTGAAGAATACGGTTAAATGACGAATCCAGCCATCTATAGCGCTACAGCCCCATCTGGGCCCTGGCCTCCCCCAGAAGACGCCTCTCTCCATTCTTCTCTGCCTTCTGCTTGTCTCCTCCATCCTCGTATTCCTAGGACTTACAGTGCATCCCTCTTAGCCACATCGTTTTTCTGTTTATCATTCCCGGCCCTTGCACCTTTGAGGTTTTCTCGGCACACACTTTTCTTTTTGACCGGGTGAGATCTGTTTCACAACCAACCCCCAACACGCAGGACCAGGGTACCCCTTTTCGTCGGCGTCATCGCCTTTGACCTGTCCTACCTTGCCAGTAGCTGCTCTAGCGCCGACATAGCTCTCTTGATCATTTGACCACGCAGGTTCCATCACTACGCCATCCCCTGCCGGAACTCAAACCGGATACCAGCTTGCCAGCGTGTTAGCAGACCCCGTGGTGTGCTGTGCTGAGTACAAAGTATTAACAAGTGAACTGACATCGGTCCTCTCTTTGACTCTGTGACTCTATTTTGACTTTATTTGGAACCAGTAAGAGTTTTTAGTGTTTCCATCTACTGGTCCAGAATTACCGTCAGAGGCCAAAGATAGTCACTTAGTTGTCCCCAGAGCGAAGCAGGGCTCTGGCCGAGATTCTGAACGCACTGATAACGTTTGCGCATTCTAAAGCGTGGTTCTACGGCCACTTGCTGACTAGGATTGCGGGTTCGAATCCCGCCGGGTGTATGGATGTCTGTCTCTTATGAATGTTGGGTGTTGTCAGGTAGAGGTCTCTGTGATGGACCGATCGCTTGTCCAGAGGAGTCATACCGAGTGTAGTGTGTCTGCATGTGATGGATGAACCTCATAGACAATGTCTAGGCTCGCTAGACCTGTCGAGCCATGAGAAAATATATTTAATACTATTTAGTGTATGTTGAACTTTATTGTAGCGCATGACGTAAGTCTGATTATAGCAGTCTATATCAAAGCACCGAAATATTAACCAACACATTATGGTAGCTACTGCTCCTTGCACGGCATCTGTCACACATTACAAACTGTAGACACAGCAGCTGCAGCGCCTTCCACATGAATTCTGAACAGACGTCCTCTCTGCTACAGCAACGTCAAGTTTTATCTTGTGCCGGAAAGTCGTGTAAACTGAAAGTGCTGACGAAGAAAGGTAGCAGGGTTGTGCTTTGCATTTTATTCTGCTAATAACATTGGAAGGCAGTTCACTCCCAGTTAATGCCAAAGAGTGTCGTAATGTGAACATCGGGGTAGTTTAATGTTAACACCAATATGTGCATGACAACAGTTGGCACTAAACAGTGTGGTGGAAGTGTAGCACACTTTTTGAAACGCAGAATGAACCTTATGAACACTAACAAGTTTCTATGTAATGGACACCGTAACGTGTATTTGCGTTATGTGGTATGCATTGCGCTGGTAGGCCGTACGGATTTTTCGCATTAAGCGCTCGAGCGTTATAGACACTACTGTGTAGGCTGAGTGGGTACTGAAAGAACGTCAGTTGCATTTCGGACGGTTTCCTTGACGCAGAATGTTGAAATGTTTGTCTCAGTGTTTATGCTATCGACCCTATAATAATAAGAGTGTGTTAGGCCGACATATCATAATGCAGATTTATACTAAATTAAGAACCGTTGTGAACATGGTAAGTTACTAGTTACTTATGGGTTTGCTTCCCTTTTGACTGCGAGGAAATAACATTTATGATACAAATGCATTTTAATAAGCCGCTTTCTCAGCGACAGGTTTTAAATATTTTGACAACGTATGACACATGACAGCACATTAATTTCCCTTATAGTGTGCTTCTGTTCGCTGAATTGCAGTGCTGCATTGCTCACTGTTGCAGTTGAAACTGCTCTTTCGTTTATTAAATTCATATTTACCATCCGATCGTATCTCTTTTCGTTAATTTAAAGTAACATTGCCTTGACAAATTTGTGCATGATACGGTGCGGTACCCATGTTTCTCACAAGAGCTTCTTGGAAAATCTCTTTTTTTAACTGAGTACAGTAGAACTCCCCTAATCCGTAGGCTGGTTAACCGGATGGGCCTGGCCTTTCGGGTAAACATTTTCTTACTTTAATTGCACTACGCCTTTTTATGCCATTTTCCCCCAGTTGTCTAGTATATGTGAGGAATTATTAATTAATGTTTTATTTGTACATAAATAAATATGTAGCCCAAACCAGCCGTTTGTGGAATCTTTTTCCACTTCAAAGTACCACTGTAGACTTTTTTTTTAAAAAAAAATCCAATTAGCCGGATTTTCTGCATATCCGGATGGTTCGCCGTACCAATTAATACCGATAGGTGGAGTTCTGCCGTACTTACAGCAGGCTGGGTATGTAGGCCTATCTCGATTTAGAAAGCCTTGAAAATTATATGTAATTTTAAGGTAAAGTGTCTTGGAATAAGACAAGTTGGAAGGACGGTTAGTTGGTGGTATAACATTCAGATGGATACCAGAGGATCGGTTATGAGGAACGAGACAAAAGAACTGACGGAGGGTCGTGTCCAGTGGTGAACTTTGGTAATAGCAGTGTTGAAAATTTGGCTTGTCACCAACATATGAGTGTTTTACCCTAATTCAAACCGAATTATTCTTACAGTATCTTAGGAACTGGTGCACCTTAACACAAATTGTGTGTTATTTTCAGATAAATGGCAACGGAATGCTCCAAGGCCGTCTGTGTGAATTGCGTTTTTTTTTAAGTTGCAGAAAATGCGACAGTAGTGCGTGTAGATTTGTATTGTGACTGTAGGTACCTGTTTAAAATCTCGGCTGAGATACGGTTGCCCCAAAATTTACGTGTTTGTAGTTAGTCCTTAGAGTCGAATGCTAGGATAGTATCCTGAAATACCGGGGTTTCAAGTTATGACGCTGCGAGCACGCTTGTTTGTACCGTTCAAGCGAGCCGGACTATTCTTCATCAGGGCTTAGGCCGGATGTACGCAGCGGCTGGTGCCGAGATTAACGATGCATGGAGATAAACCCTGATTTCTATATATACATTTGTCTCGTGCACAGGGATGGATATCTGTACCTCTTACTACTGTGTCTTGCTGCCTGTAATTTATTCCATTATTTGTACTGTCAGAATAAATTTTTTACTTCTAAATATCGTTATTGCGCCACTTGCGCACATCCCTTGTCCGTCCTGGACGTCTGACTCATTGCGCAACACAGCCACCTGCCGCCACCGTTTTCAGACTCCCCGGCAGTGTGATAACGAAGCTATTTCTCGTAATCTCCCATTAATGAGCAGACGGCTCGTCTCTAAAATGGCAGTCAAACTACTTTCTCAGTGCAGTTCCCCATTTCAGTCTTTTTTTAACGGTCGTGCCTTTGCATTCAGGCGAAGCTTTGCTAATGATGTTTGTATCAAGGGTCATAATAGGACGTACGCAGATGCAAATTACCCAGCGTAAAGTTATGAGTCCCTAAATGTTGTTTCCAGTTGTCTGAAATTCAGATATCATTACTGTTGAAAGTAACATGAAGGCTCTGAAATGTGTTTTCTGTTACGGCTGTGTGCACTAGCTGTGGGTCTCTAATTTCATAACGATGGGTGAAACGTCACGACAGCTTTGATTTCGGGATAGAATACGGAATGAGTCTGTAACTTGTTAAATTCAGATGAAGCAGTTACGTCAGTTATGTTTCACTGATGAACAGAACTCACACATGTCACGTGTATGGTACATAAATCATATCTTACACACTAGCAATCTGAATAACTAACTTCACGGAGCTGAGTCCTCCTTCCCAAGTGAATAGCTTCTCAGATAATGGAGATATTCTCCGCACTGTGTTAAATTCGAGGTTTCATTACCGTATTCACAAAAGCCTGTCAGTGGTACATATCTAGAGCCAGGTGAATCCATTTCACACAATACAATAAAATAATAAGTAGCATCTAGTCGGTTCTTATTCTTCAGTTATCACAATGATGCACGGTCTATCAAATTGTAACGTTATGTGGGGTGTCACCCTGATGACCTTTTTTTCATTTCTGTTTCAGAGCAATGACAGCTGGCAAGGACATGACAGCGATCAGGTAAGTTCGAATACAGATAATTGCAGCACTTCGGGGCGCATAGGTCTATAAGAGGTGTGGAAAGGGCTTGCCGCTGGGACAGCTACACTCGCAGTCCGCCCGTACTTGATATTTGTGACCGCTAATCCTGGGTATCTGTCGGGCGGTGATCCCGCCGAAGTCTGATGTTAATTGGGCTGCAGCATGTGCAGGGGCTTTCAGATTCGCGTTGGGTGAGAAGTTATTAGAAACGTGCTCTCTTTCACTGCACCTGCGGTGACGTACTGACGTAATGGAGTAGAGACGTTTGCGCACTTAGGAATTCCGTACCTTTCGTCGAACACGACGATTCTTCTTTACCGTGTACCGAAGAGCGGTCACTGGTGCCCGTCCTCAGCCATATGAATCCAATCATCATCCTTACCCCTTGTTTCCTTAAGGCCTGTTTAATATTGCCGTCGTATCCATTCGCGAAATTTTCCAGGTCGTGGCATCTCTTCAGGATTATCGACCGTGCATTTCCTGCCTATATTATAAGCCCACCCCATCTATCCACCTCGTTTCGTTTACGCTAATAACATTTGGTTAAGAGTGCAGATTATGAAGCTGCACGTTATGGCATTTATCGCTAGTTTGCCTTGTTAGGTTTAAATGTTTTTGTTTCTAACATAAATTTTCAGTCAGAAAGTACGAAACGAGAGAGAGAGCGAGAACTGTAGTGATGTGTGTGTGTGTGTGTGTGTATACATACAGTATATCTATATATACACACACACACACATACATACGTACATACATACATACATATATGCATACATACATACATACATACATACATACATACATACATACATACATACATACATACATACATACATACATACATACATACATGCA
>Ga0123357_10011373_pt1 | contig 11404 bp, 11 predicted proteins | sample TergutEmb28metaG_FD_89873 | JGI IMG/M metagenome (GOLD analysis project Ga0123357, IMG submission 89873) | Embiratermes neotenicus P4 segment gut microbial communities from Petit-Saut dam, French Guiana - Emb289 P4 | ecosystem: Host-associated > Arthropoda: Insects > Digestive system > Gut ...
CTCCTGAAGATGGGCATAAAGATGCCCGAAACATGTTGAGACATTGTCAATAACCAACATCCATAATTGACAATAAACCATCTATATCGTTGCATCTTGTTGGTTTTCTTTCCTCACGCTTTATTCAGTTACTCCTCATGTAGTTTCTTTGACCTGGGGAAGCATACTTATTGACCACCTTCAAATTATGTGACTGTTGAATTATTTCTCATTTAGGTTGGTCTGGAGCACAATATCCATGCAGATGTAAAACAGGTGTGTGAGGAAGAGTATGAGAGAAAACTGAGTGAAATGAGAAATGAGATGCAAGACAAGCATGACAAGGAATTAGAGACAAGAATTGAAGCTGAAAGGAAGCTCATGAAAGAACAGTTGGGTGAACTGACAACCATGTTGAAAAATATGGCAGAAGAAGACCAAGTATGTGGAACTTTAATGGGGTTTCCCATGGAGGAGATGCAAATCCTGTATATTAAGGAGTTATTTTACTTTATTCCAAACTGCATTGAAACTTTACCACAGGATTAACACAATTTTTTCAGCTGTATTAATTTTCCTGCCATTTCTAGTGCTTGTGAAATGTGGGTAATTTAACCCTTTGACGCCTAACGACGACTATAATGGTCGTACTGCACTGCTAACATGTAAACGGTGCATTTTATATATTTATTCAACAAATATAGGTACTGAATATTTTAAACATGGTATATACCCTCCGTTTTTTCCTCTTCAAAATGCAGTTTGAATCATAAATCTAACTTATTTGGTTCCTGTATTATTCACATTTTATATACAGAGTGTGCTGAAATTTAAAAAATAATTCTGGCGCCAAAAGGTTAATTTTGATTTCTCAGGTTTGCATCAGTTTTTTTTTGTTTTTGTGACTGATGTGCTATTGGTTGCATATGTTTGCTTCACTTGTGCATTAGTTACTATTTTACAAGCATAATTTTGACTGTTACTGTGTTATGGTTTTCATTACTGATACTGCGATTGGTGTTGTTACTTAGTGTGTTAGCTGAAACTGCTGTGTGCTCTGCGCTGGTATTATTTGAATTTGTATGTCTGATAAGGTGCCATGACAACCAGAACAGTCATTTTCTCAGATGAAAGTCTCAGCAGACTACTGGACAAGGATAAATGCATAGGCACTTGCAGTGGCATAGCTAGGTTTTTTGATGCCTGGAATGAACTAACACAATGGCCACCCCTGACAGAAATTTCAAATGTTCCTTTTGCTCCCCCTTGGACTGTGCTGTATGGTGCATCCACGCCACTCACCCCACAATAGCTGTGCCTCTTGGTACTTATGTTTCCTTTGTAAAACAACTTGGTTTATCAATGTCAACTGTGAATATGGTAGTCAAAACCATAGAGAAGTGAATAAGTAAACTTGTTCTGTGTGAACGGTTTTATGGTTTTTGATAAATGATTTTAACTTGCATGCATATACTGTATATTTTTAATTTTTGAGGATTGTATGTTTTAAAAGTGTTCATAAATTTCTTGGTCAATAAGCTTACAAATTTCACATTTCCTGCATTTTACAATACATTTTGTGAATTCCCAGGGAAGTAAATAAGGCGCTCCATTCTGCCCCTTTGTTTATTTCTAGCAGATGACAGTTGGGAACATAGAAATTGTTTAAGAAATGAACATTTACCATTGTCTGACATTTTGTAGCCATCTTCCATCTTCAGGCAAAAGGCAAGGTTGCCTGCTCTGTGTACTCTCTGGAATAAAGGCCTCACACCTTTATTTAATGGCCCTCGTAGACTACATACCATGTTCTTTTTGCCTGCAGTATAAGACAAGCCATCCTTCAAACATTGTAGGCCTGTATATTTTTCTATCTGCACAATAGCCGGGTCTCAAAATGCAAACATTTAGAACCACGTAGCCATTACAGTTCGTGCAGACCAATTAAATAACCTAAATGAACTTTGAGCTCATGGTTCCCTGCATCATATTTCAATGTTAATAAAAATCCAACTAGATGCAACAGTATGCAGATATTTGTATGTTTATTGGACCGTGCATTATTTTGATAGTTGAGTAAAGAGAGACCAACTTGATGTCACTTGCTTTATTATTTCTTTATTTAATGCTCAACATGTTTCGGATGTTCATACATCCGAAACATGTTGAGCATTAAATAAAGAAATAATAAAGCAAGTGACATCAAGTTGGTCTCTTTTTACTCAACTATGCAGATATTTATTTACTGCAAAGTCACTCTTTGCAGTAAATAAATATCTGCATACTGTTGCATCTAGTTTGGTTTTTATTAACATAGAACGTAAATGAAATTATTACTGAGCTAACCAGTAAGTGTGAGTGAAAATGCTGTCTTCATTTTTAGGGTAAATTAATGGCACAGCAGGAGGAAATTATATTGAGTACTGTGAGGCAACATCAGCAGGATATGCAAGGACTAAAAGTGCAGTATGAAGCTTATGTTCAAGCAGTACGGGATGAATGTGCAGTCCAGGTGCAGTTACTAAGAGATAAACATAAACAGGAAAGCAGAGCTTTGCAGGATGAAATAGCTAGCCTAGCACAACTTGTGGCAATATTGAGTGTGTCGGTGGACCAGTCTGATCGAGCTGGAGAATTGGACTTGCCAGCTACAAAAGAAATGGCAACCCTGCACACCGTTCAGCAGTTACAAGATGAGATCAAAGAAGAGGTATGAATTCTGAAATATCATTAAGACAAAGTTTATTCTTCATTGCCAGTTACTGTTACTGCTGGACCAAGACCAGCTGTAGACTGGCACCCTAGGTGAGCTATGCAGCTGATCCACCACCCGGTCACCAAGCACAAATTTTAGCTGAATTTTCTGATGAACCTAGAGGCATGTACTTGCCCCGTTTTGTCAATCGCTGTGGGATTAAAAGAATTGTAATATTTTTTTATTTTGTATTTTTATTTGAATTTGGCATCCCACCACTTAATGTGGCTGCCTGTGCCAGTAAAGCTGTAGTGTTATGGCATTATCTGTACTGCTGGTTACCAACATTGCAAAGCACTGTGGGTTTTGTGTTTGTGCTTACTAATTAACTTACAGTGTGGCAAACAGTTGTGTTCTGTTTTTGGTTGTGTGTTTTTGTTGAAGAGAGGCAGGCCTGATAGTGTCATTGTCTACTGTCATTAGCTATTGGACATACATTGCTGTATGTTGAATTATTTAGAATAGCTGTGAACACTGGAAATAACTTATTAAAAAGGAACTGTGGAAGTCAGTAGGCTGGGCTTTTATCTTCCCACATTTCCAGCTAGCCTTTCAGAAACAAGTTTGGTGTTACTATAGCGTATTTGAATGATTAACTAACTTCATGGACCAGAGTCCTTTTTGAGAAGCTAACAATTCCTCACCTAGTCAGTTTCCTCTTGTTTTCTGAACAAAATTTTTTCGCTGTGTTCAGACCAGTCCAGCACTTGTCCCTGTCTTGAGCCAGATGGGGTCCTATCCACACTTTCACATCCTGTTTCTTTGCAATGCGGTGGAACTGAAAGTATGTAAGACATAATGTTGTAGTGAAACATTTGTATATTTATAATAAGTGAAAAACCCGTTTAAATTTTTATATTTGAAATATATGTAATTTTTATATTTGTTGGACTGCTGTATATCAATATGTGTTTTATATGTTGTGTTGTCATGATGGACGAGCCTGTTGGCAACAATGCAGCTTGACAGGCAGAGCCCTAACACAGAAGAGGCAACTGATGCACTCACCTTGGTCACGCAAAACTTCTGAAGTGCGGAAATTTTACACAAAATATTCCTGTATTGTCCCAAGCACTCAGTATTCAGTGACGGAAGTAGATGTTTTGTTATTGATGCATCTGTATTTTCACCAAAGTAACTGCTGTGAATATACGGGAGCCACAATTTTGTATTCTTGCCTCAGGTGAAAAATTAGCTAGTTAGAACTGTGTAGACAGGTATGCATTTATGGGGACCTGGTTGACATGTTCTGTGCAGTATATCAGTAATGTATATGTGTGAACATACTGTATATCACTGCAGGATGCCAAGTTTGCTAGTGCCATCTCAGAAACGCAGGAAATGCATGAACGTGAACTGCAGCAGGTGAGAGACCCACCAATCTTGCATGTAAAAGAACAGGGAACTTTGCACAGAAGAAGTTAGGAGGGGGAGGGAAAGGTGTTAAAAAATGGAAAGAAAGAAGGAAAGGGTTGGGAAGAGACGGAAAGAAAGGGTTGGGAAGTGTGCTGTGAATGTTCTAAATTTCATGCATGAAGATAAAGTATTTTGTGTGATGGCATTGAGATTGACAAATGAGATAAGAGCATATTGTAATGTTTTGCTGACTGTGCATCTCATTATAATCTTAGTAATTCACCAACTTAATGCACAAATTCTTGTTTTATATTAAGTTCATTATATGCCTCTACATGTTTCAAGCACTATTGTGCTCATCATCAGGAGGCTGTCTCTCAACCTGTGCACGGGACGACGGCGACTTACAGGTGTGATGGTACCATATGCTGTATAATACAATTTTGACCTCCTGATGATGAGCACATAGTGCTCGAAACATGTAGAGGCATATAATAAACTTATTACAAAACAAGAATTTGTGCATTAAGTTTGTTAATTACTAAGACTAAGAGAAAAGAGCATTTTTGCTCCATCTAGTATAGTCCTTTGTTTCAGTCCAGTATGAGGGATATGTTGCATATGTTAAGTTCAAGTGAATCAGCATGTGTAAACTGCAGCCTTTTTTTTAGAATTGGTCTGATCATTGTTGACACATTAACATATGTGTGTGTGTATATATATATGTATCAGACATAGATGGGAGGATAATATTAAGATGGATCTTTGGGAAGTGGAAGTTGGGTGGAGACATCTTCGGGAAGTGGGAGGGGGTGGAGACTGGATGGAGTTGGCTCAGGATAAGGACAGTTGGCGGGCACTTGTGAATACGGTGATGAACTTTGGGTTCCATAAAGTGCGGGGAAATTCTTGGCTAGCTGCAGAACCAGTTAGCTTCTCAAGAAGGACTCTGCTCCATGGAGTAAGTAAGTAAGTAATATATATATATATATATATATTATGCTCCTGCATGGAGAAGTCTGATAATTTTATACTATTTAATAGTAGCACAGCATTGATCTGTTAGGTGGTGCATTTTCATATGCACTTGTAAAAATGCAGCAGAAGTGTGCTGGGGTATTAACACAATGTTGAGTGATAAATAGGTAACTTTTTTAGGGACTGGTTCTCCAATCGTAAGGGTTAAGTATTCCAAAAAATGATTCATCTCAGAAGAGATGATTGTTGAGCAACACCATTGTGAAAGTCTCAAATGTAGTCAGTAGTTTTAATTTTTTTTGTACCAAATACCATGCGGTAAAGTCAAACAGTAAAGTTCAACATGTAACAGGCCATGAAGGCCCAGAGGTGGAATAGAAGTATGGGTCCACTCTTTGTTTAATATGGTGCTGGCTAGGAGTGGGCGGTTAGCACTATGTCCCTGCCCATTTACCCCAGAAAAGAGACCCAGAACCCATTGTACAGGAGACTGACTGGGCCCTTGGGCTGGTCTGGACAGGTGCAGAAAATCTCGCCCCTACTGGGATTTGATTCGTGGCGCATCCAGCCCATACCATGTCTCTATACTGACTACTCTATCCCAAATACCATACACAGCTTTAAGTGTCTTCATATCTTATGTATCAGAATTCTTTCCAACACCAAGTTCCAGAAGGTTTGAATGAAAACAGCACTGGACTTTCAATGCTATGATGTATGTTTTCTTCTGACCCACCCTCCACATTTTAGTGTATTTCATATCCTTGTTTGCTGTAAGTCATTCTGTTGGAGATTATTCCTATGTCAACAATAGATAACACCTCATAGATGGTCACTGGTGAACTTTGATCTCAACTGCACTTGGCTTCACCCCTGTGCATGCAGTAGGGGTTTATGTTTCACCTTCAGTAAATATTTACTTTCCTCTGATATATATGGTTCAACAGGGCATGCAAGTACTGAAAATGTTTTCTGCTTATGATTTCATTTGATTTTCTGTGAGTGGCTTCCTGCAGTCCAATGTGCAACTTAATATTTAAATGTTGGGTTTGGGAAATTAAATATTGCATCAGTTGGTGAAGTCTTCAGGTTTAAGACTTATTGAAACCCAACCTTCAAATGATCAGGTTGGAACTTAAACTTTATCACATTTTTGGAAACGGTGAGTAGTATTGGAACAGAAAAAGATAAAATTATGAAATAAATGGCATTTTGTGGAAAATAGAAATCATGCAGTGTGTTAAAAGTGCAGTAAATGTCCTCATTGCCTAAATATTTAAAGTTAAATTCTAAGGGTGTTTATTAAAGTGTGTTTGCATATGTGAATGTAGGTTGTTTACAGGTTCAGTAAACTGTTGCATATGTATAGTGCTTTGTGCTGGAAGATGTAAAAGTGGATGATGTTGCATTTACCAGCCTCTGTCCCTCATATTCTGTAGGCAAGTTTCTTGTCACTGGCACAACAATTGGCCCACTGCTGCCAAGCTGAATGCCACTCTTGCAGTGGAGATGAGATTGGTTTAATTGATACAGTACTTGAGAGAGGAAGTAACATGGTGAAAATTATTTATAAAGTGTGTGTAAAATTAATGTAATCTTAATACAAGATTTGAGGTTTTCACAGCATTGTTGCTGAAGACTGAAGTCTCTAGGATGTGATGCTATGTCACGTGGTGAGTAGTTCCTGATTTTGCAAAGGCTCTTCATGCATTCATCTTCAGGGTCTAACCAATCCAAGAAGAGTAGCCATGTGGGAAGATATGGTGCATTTGATAGGTACAGGTGATGAGGGTAGTGAATAGCCTGAGGCAGTTGTGAACCAATGGGGATGATAGTGGGTTGGGCCACAGTATACTGGGAGCTTGGGAATTAGGATTAAATTGGAGAATGGAGTGAAATTAAGTGTTAAAAATAAGTTCACTGAATACACATAAATATGTTAATTAACTTCTTATAATAAAACCAACGAGAAGCACTAATTTCTCAAATTTATTTTTGACCTATACCTATTGCTGTACACACAGCAATAGGTATAAGACACACAGGTTATGCTGGCTGCTTGCTAGCAAGCAGTCAGCATAACCTGTATGTATTGCTGCGTGTACATTGCTAGACTCCTGATGTCAGCAAAAGATATAGGTCATACAGTTTGGTTTTATTATAAAAATGTTAATTAACATTAAATAATAAATAATGAAAAGAGGCATGGGCTTCTTTGGAAGGTGTGTGCAGATAACACAAGAAAAGTCTTTAAAAATGTGGCCATTTCAGCAAACTGCAGCTCAGAGGTAACGAAAGAAGGATTTTAATTCTGTTCAGCTTGATATGAGCCACCCATTTAAACCTTCCTTTCTGCTACTGCCAATATCAACCCATGAATTCCATTCTTAAAGGGTACAGAAGCTTACAGGGCTGTAACATCTGTGTTCTCTTCTTCCCTGAACACCTTCTTTTTCCACCCAATTTCCTCATCGTATCCACCCTGCTGTAGCACTTTGTCATTCTGTGTACAAATATCCACTAGTGTCTCTCTTCAAGGCCATGACCACCTTTTCATTATGCTTATTGTGTAATTTTAATTAAAGTATGCTGTTTTTTCATTTAAGTTTATTTTAATGTTTTATTCTAGTCTTATCTTTATTTGGGGCACACAGTGGTGCAGTTGGTTGAGGCACCGTCCTACGAGCTGGAAGGTCGTGGGTTCGATTCCCAATGGTGTCATTGGAATTTTTCATTGACATAATCCTTCTGGCCGCACTATGGCCCTTGGGTTGACTCAGCCTCTAACAGAAATGAGTATCAAGAATATTTCCTGGGGGGTAAAGGTGGTCGATGCGTAGGTCTGACAACCTTATCACTTTCATGTGCCGACTGTCTTGAATCTGCGAGCATCAACCTCCTGCAACCCTCAGGGCCCTGTCCAGGCCTGTAATGGAATTGTTTTACCTTTACCTTATCTTTATTTATTATATTTCTTTTTGTTTTACTGTATTATGCAACTTAAACTTCACACCCACCCTCCCACCCAGAACACTGAGGCCCATCTCATACAACCCTTATTGGTTTGCCACACACCCTGGCCATTCACCACCCTCTGTACCCATACCCATTTAATACACCCTGCTTTTCCACATGGCTATTCTTGAGCTGCTGGATGCTGAAGATTAACGTGTTATGACCCTTCAACACATGGGAACTACTCACCCAACTGCACAGCAACATTCCCCGGAACACTTCTTCGTCTGAAACATTTTGGTGTGTAACTATTTTATTTCAACCTTAGACTCTTGAAGCACAGCCAAATAATATCACAAAATTCAATTCCTATTTCAAAGACAGCATGCTGAAACTCCAGTATGAGAACCAGCATCTTGATGATGTTGGTCAAATAATCACGGTGTGTTAAGAAAATTGCACTTCAGATGGCTTGAGGTCTCAAAAGTTTTTCTGACACATTATAGCAAACAGTGGAGATGTTCAGAGCACAGGCAATTGCTGTTTCCAATCAACAGTTCTGATTTATAGCGTGGAAAGAGTTAAGGTGTGCCCTAATTATTGTTCTTAGGAACATAATATTTCTGCTTAAGTGCCTAGTGCTCTGGGTTTGTTCCATTCACACATTTACATAGTTGGTAACAGAAATAGATTCAGTGAGTGGAAGATACCTTATGTTAATGTAATATGATGTGTTCCTGTTTAGACCCCTCCATCAAGTGGCTCTGCAGATCCTTCTTGTCCAAGAGAATTGTTGGGGCATCAGGAGAAATTTGATGTACATTATACACAAGAGCTTGCCGTTTTGAAAGAAGAACATGCTAAAGAAGTTGCACAGTTAAAGAATGATTATGAGACACAATTGAGGTCTTTAGAAAAGAAGTACAACCAGGAGAGAGTGATGGCTGCTGAAGCAGAGCATGAGGTATTACAGGTTAGGGTGTGAGTGCTTATTGATGTGCTGCGACACAGTAAGCCTGATATTGAATTATTGTATTCCAGAATTCTTATTGTAATACATCTGTTGCTAAATAATTTGAAGTTTTGAGTCTTCTGGGATGTGACACTGTGTAGTTGGACAAGTAGTGTCAAATATTGCAGAGGATCATAATGTGTCCATCTCAAGGGTCCAGCAGTCCTTTCTTCTTCGACAACTCAACTATCTCATTGAACTCACTGTGAACCTTTAAAGCGCAGCAAGCACCACTGTGTCACTTCCCAAAAGATGTGCATCTTTAGCAATGCTAGTACGAGAACCCCAAATTTTGCAGTTCATTTTGTAACCTGATCTTGGGGAAAAACACATAAGATTCAAGATAATGCAGTTAAATTGAGTTTTTTTAATAATGTTGCAAGGCTTTGTTTTCTCACAGGTGTACAGACAGTCCTGATGGGGTAACATTTTGCCAGTTGTATTAACTGAAACTGTTGTCACAAAGTAACACTGATCTGTGGGGTACAGTTATTCCTTCTTTTCTATATTTTATTTTGTAAACAACAGAAGACTTTAAAACTGTAACAAATATAGTAAAAGGAAGGTTAATTTTTTGTGGAATTATGAGTATTGATATTTTGTATTGACCCATTTTATCTGTGTCTCTTTAAACACATAACAGTGCCACAGAGTAACTGAAGTTGGTGGTACATGAAGTAGTTAAATTGTAGTACTTTTAAAATATTAGTGTGCATCTTTATGTACTTATGCAGTCCCTCCTTGGAGCAAAGTCCTTTTTGAGAAGCTAATCGGTTCTCAGCTAGTTCAGAAATTCCCTGCATTTTATGGAACCTGAAGGTTCATTACCACATTCACAAGTGCCTGCCACCTGTCACTGTCATGAACCAGATCAATCCACACCTTCTGTCCCACTTCCTGAAGATCTATCTTAATATTATCCTCCCATCTATTCCCCCATCTCCCAAGTGACCTCTTTCCCTCAGGTTTCTCCACCAAAACCCTGTGTGCACCTCTCCTTTTGTCCATACATGCTATATCTCCAGCCCTTCTCATTCTCAATTTGATCACCTGGGTAATATTTGGTGAGCAGTCCATGTTATTAAGCACCTCCTCATGTAGTATTCTCCACTCCCCTGTTACCTTATCCCTCTTAGCACAATTGAATCCAGTTCACTTACATCACTTCCTGTTTCTCTAAGATCTGCTCTGCTATGTTTTCCCTTCTGTGTTCTCTCTCCCAAGTAGATGTTAAGAGGTGAGGTGAATAACTTTACAAAAATCTTAGTGCATTTCTTGGTTTGTCTTTGAACCACATGTACTGTATTTCACAGTTGGAGACAGCTAAGCTTGCAATGAAAATTAAGTCAGGAGATGTTTCACAGAGTGCTGATGCAGACATAGAGCAGCTTATCAGAGAAAGGTATGATTTGATACCATATGCTCACAACATACTAATTAAAACATATTTGCTGTGGCATAGGAAGGGAAAAAATTAAGTTAAGTAAACAGTCAAGTGTGTGTGGAGCAAATAGCATTGATTAACTAGGCAGTAGTTTAGGTTAGGTTAGGTTAGGTTAGGTTATGTTATGTTTCTTGAAATTATCCTGTTTGCTGTGCCTAGCCATCTTTGCATTGTGACAGTTTTGATACACCAGTTTGTGAACCATGTATTGAAAGGAAACAGTGGTGCTTAATAAACTAAATTAGAAGTATTAGAGTATATACTGACCCATGGAACTCTTGCACACATTTTCATAGGCTTCTTACAAAGTATTTGACCTGGTAATGATATAAAGCTGTAGTTAAGTACAATAACAATATGTTTTAAGTATTTTGTACTTATCACACCACTTCAATAGCTGCTTCTATCATAATTTTGTAAATTACATTATAGCTTGTCAGTGTACACCATTACTTGGTGACAGGATCTTCTATAGTGTGTGCTGTAATTACAGGGACAGTCTAAGAAAAATGACTGATACTCTGAGGTACCTCTTGGGAGAACTGGTTGCCTATTTTACTGCTTGTGAAGATGAATTGAACAATACTCTTATTGGAGAAATATTGAGGGTTGAGCCAGAAGCATCAAATAATGGGGAATTGTGTAAGAATGCCTTGGCAGCAAATGACCAAGCATTAATATCTGTTGGTGAAAATGCATGTCATAAATCTGATGTTAACACACAGGCAAAAAATGGCATTAGTAGCACTAAGAATGGAGAGACTGTGTCAACAGAATTTGCTGCAACAAGCCCACAAGACAATGAAGCATTGATGACACCACATCACATTACTTGTGATGAGGTGTCACTGGCATCACCCAATCTCAGTCAGTCCCTTGTTCCTTTGAACACTTCAGCCCATGGAACACACAGGGTTCATTTTGC
>Ga0123357_10011374_pt1 | contig 11404 bp, 34 predicted proteins | sample TergutEmb28metaG_FD_89873 | JGI IMG/M metagenome (GOLD analysis project Ga0123357, IMG submission 89873) | Embiratermes neotenicus P4 segment gut microbial communities from Petit-Saut dam, French Guiana - Emb289 P4 | ecosystem: Host-associated > Arthropoda: Insects > Digestive system > Gut ...
GGTGTAATGTGATCAGGAGAATATTTTGATGAGGGGGCAGTGTAATGTGATCAGGGGACGGTGTAATATGATTATGGGATGGTTTAAATTGATGAGGGGACGGTTTAATGTAATTAGGGAACTGTGTATTCTGATGAGGGAACTGTGTATTGCGATTAGGGGATGGTGTAATATGATTAGGGGACCGTTTAATGTGATGTGACGGTGTAACATGATGAGCGGACGGTGTATTGTGGTGAGGGGACTCTATAACGTGATTAGGGGACGATATATTGTGATGAGGGGACGGTGTAATGTGATGAGACTACGGAGCATTGTGATGAGGGGTCCGTGTAATGTGATTAAGGGTCCGTGTAATGTGATTTGGGGACCGTTTAATGCGGTGATACAACACTGTAATTTGACGAGCGGACGGTGAAATGTGCTTAGGGTACGGTGTAATGTGATTATGGGACGGTGTAATATGATGAGGGAATGGGGTATTGTGATGAGAGGACGGTGTAATGTGATTGGGGACGGCGCAATGTAATGAGAGGACGTTGTTTTTTGATCAGGGGACGGTTTAATGTGAGTAGCGGACGGTGTAATGTGATTAGGAGTCTGTGTATTGTGATGATTGGACGGTGTAATGTGATTGGGGATGGCGTAATGTAATGAGGGGACGGTGTATTTTGATGAGGGGACGGTGTAATGTGATTAGGGACGTAATTTGATCAGAGGACTGTGTATCGTGATTAGGGAGCTGTGTATTGTGATGAGGGGATGGTGTAATGTCATTACGGGACGGTGTAATGTGATTACGGGACGGTGAAATGTGATGAGGGGACGGTGTAATATGATGAGGGTCAGAGTATTGTTATGAGGGGACGGTGTAATGTGATTAGAGGACTGTGTTGTGATTAGGGAACTGTGTATTGTGATGAGGGGACGGTGGAATGTGATTAGGGGACGGTGTAATGTGATAAGGGGAATGTGGATTGTGTTGAGGGGATGGTGTAATGTGATTACGGGACGGTGTAATGTGATTAGGGGACGGTGTAATGTGATGAGGGGACGTAATGTGATTAGAGGACTGTGTTGTGATGGAGGAAATGTGTATTGTGATGAGGGGACGGTGTAATGTGATTAGGGGATCGAGTAATGTGATTAGGGGACCTTTCAATGTGATGGATGGACGGTGTATTTTGGTGAGGGGACGGTGTAATGTGATTAGGGAACGGTGTGTTTTAATGAGGGAATGGTGTAATGTGATGAGGTGACTGTGTAATGTGATTAGTGGACTGTTTAATGTGATGAGTGTACGATGTAGTGTGATGGGAGGATGGTGTAATGTGATTAGGGGACTGTGTATTGTGTTGTGGGAACGGTGTATTGTGATGAGGGGACGGTGTAGTGTGATTAGTGGACGGTGAAATGTTATGAGCGTACACAATACACCGTCCCCTAATCACATTACGCGGTCCCATCGCATTACACCTTCCCCTAGTCATATTACCCGGTTCCCTCTTCACATTACACCTTCCCCTAATCACATTACCCGGTCCCCTCATCACATTACACTTTCTCCTAATCATATTACCCGATCCCCTCATCACATTACACCTTCCCCTAATCACATTACACCGTCCCCTCATCACATTACACCTTCAACTAATCACATTACCCGGTCCCCTCATCACATTACACCTTCCCTAATCACACTACCCGGTCCCCTCATCATATTACACCGTCCACTAATCACATTAGCCGGTCCCCTCAACACATTAGGCAGTCCCTTCATCACATTACACCGTCTACTCATCACATTTCACGTTCCCTTACCCACATTACCCGTTCCCCTCATCACATTACACCGTCCCCTAATCACATTAACGGGTCCACTCAACACATTACGCGGTCCCATCACATTACGCCTTCCCCTAGTCACATTACCCGGTCCCCTTATCACATTACACCTTCCCCTAATCACATTATCCGGTCCCCTCATCATATTACACCTTCCTCTAATCACATTAACCGGTCCCCTCAACACATTACGCGGTCCCCTCATCACATTACACCTTCCGCTAATCACATTACCGGGTCTCCTCATCACATTGCAATGTCAACTTATCGAATTCTACCTTCCCCTAATCACATTACCCGATCCCCTCATCACATTACACCGCCCCCTAATCACCTTAACCAGAACCCTCAAAACATTACGCGTTCCCCTCATCACGTTACACCTTCCTCCAATCACATTACCCGGTCCCATCATCACATTACACCTTCCCATCATCACATTACACCGTCCCCTAATCACATTACCCAGTCGCTTCAACGTATTACGTGGTCCCATCACATTACACCTTACCCTAGTCACATTACCCGGTCCCCTCAACACTTTACACCTTCCCCTAATCACATTACCCGATCCCCTCATCACATTACACCTTCCCCAGATCACATTCCGCCTTCCCCTAGTCACATTACCCGGTCATCTCATCACATTACACTGTCCCCTAATCACATTAACCGGTCCCCACAACACATTACGCGGTCCCATCATCACATTACACCTTCCGCTAATCACATTACCAGGTTCACTCATCACATTACACCGTCAACTCGTCACATTACACCTTCCCCTAATCACATTACCCGAACCCCTCATCACATTACACCGTCCCCTAATCACATTACCTGGTCCTGTTATCACATTACACCTTCCGCTAATCATATTACCCGGTACCCTCATTACATTATACCTTCCGCTAATCACAATACATTTTCCCGTCATCACATTACACCGTCCCCTAATCACATTACCCGGTCCGCTCAACACATGACGCGGTACCCTCATCGCTTTACACCTTCCCCTAATCACATTACCTGGTTCCTTCATCGTATTACACCGTCCCCTAATCACATTACCCAGTCCCCTCAACATATTACGCAGTCCCATCACATTACACCTTCCCCTAGTCACATTACCCGGTCCCATCACATTACACCTTCCCCTAAACATATTACCCGGTCCCCTCATCACATTACACCTTCCCCTAGTTACGTTACACCGTCCCCTAATCATATTACACCTTCCCCTAATCACATTACCCGGTCCCCTCATCACATACCTTCACCTAATCACATTACCCGTTCCCATCATCACATTACACCCTCCCCTAATCACATTACCCGGACCCCTCATCACATTACACCTTCCCCTAAACATATTACCCGGTCCCCTCATCACATTACACCATACCCTAGTCACGTTACACCGTCCCCTCATCACATTACACCTTCCTCTAATCACATTACCCTTGTCCCCTCATCATATTACACCGTCAAATCATCACATTACAGCTTCCCTTAATCACATCACCCGGTCCCCTCATCACTTTACCCCGTCCCCTAATCACATTACCCAGTCCTCTCAAAACATTACGCGGTCTTATCACATCACACCTTACCCTAGTCACATTACCCGTTCCCCTCATCACATTACACTTTCCACTAATCACATTACCCGGTCCCCTCATCACATTATACCTTCCCCTAATCATATTACCCCGTCCCCTCATCACATTACACCTTCCCCTAATCACATTACAACATCCCCTCATCACATTACACCTTTACCTATTCACATTACCCTGCCCCTCATGACATTACACCTTCCCCTAATCACATTACCCTGTCCCCTCATCACATTACACCGTCCCCTAATCACTTTAAGCGGTCCCCTCAACACATTACGCGGTCCCCTCATCACACTACACCTTCCTCTAATCACATTACCCGGTCCCCTCATCACATTACACCGTCAACTCATCACATTACACCTTCCCCTATTCATATTACCCGGAACCGTCATCACATTACACCTTCCCCTAATCACATTACCCGGTCCCAGAATCACGTTACACCTTTCGCAAAACATATTGCCCGGTACCCTCATCACATTATATCTTCCTCTAATCACAATACACCGTCCCCTCATCACATTACCCCGTCCCCTAATCACATTACGCGGTCCTCTCAACACATTACGCGGTACCTTCATCACATTACACCGTCCCCTCATCACATTACACTTTCCCCTCATCACATTTCACCGGCCCCTAATCTCATTACCCCGTCTCATCATTCCATTACACGGTCCCCTCATCACAATACAGCTTCCACTCATCACATTACACCGTCCCCTAATCACAATACCCGTTCCCCTCAATACATTACGCGGTCCCCTCATCACATTACACCTTCCCCTAATCACATTACCCGGTCCCCTCGTCACATTACACCGTCCCCTAATTACATTACACCGTCCGCTGAAAACATTACGCGATACCCTCATCACAACACACTTTCCCTTAATCACATTACCCGGTCGCATCATTAGATTACACGGTCCCCTCATCACAACACTCCGTCCACTAATCACATTACACCGTCCCCTAATCACATTACCCGTTCCCCTCAACACTTTACGCGATGCCCTCATCACATTACACCTTCCTCTAATCACATTACTCGGTCCCGTCATTACATTACTCGGTCCCCTCATCACATTACACATTCCCCTAATCACATTACTCGGTCCCGTCATTACATTACACGGTCCCCTAATCACATTACCCTGTCCCATCATTACATTTCACGGTCCCGTCATCACACTACACCGTGCCCTCATCACATTTCACCGGCCTCTATTCTCATTAACCGGTCCCATCATTACGTTACACCTTCCCCTCATCACAATACACCGTTCCCTCATCGCAACACACCCTCCCCTGAACACATTACGCGGTCCCCTCATCACATTACACTTTCCCCTAATCACATTACTCGGTCCACTTATCACATGACACCGTCCCCTAATCACATTACCCGTTCCTTTCAACACATTACGCGGTCCCCTCATCACATTACACCTTCCCCTAATCTCATTACCCTGTCCCCTCATCACAATACACCGTCCGCTTATCACATTACACCGTCCCCTAATCACATTACCCGGTTCCCTTAACACATTACACCTTCCCCTAATCACATTACCCGATACCCTCATCACATTTCACCTTCCCCTATTCACATTACAACTTCCCCTCCACACATTACATCTTCCCCTAATCACATTACCCGTTCCCCTCATCTCTTTACACCGTCCCGTAATCACATTACCCGATCCGCTCAACACATTAGGCGGTCCCCTCATCACAATACACCGTCCCCTCATCACATTACACCGCCCCTAATCATATTACCCGATCCCCTCATAACATTACACCGTCTCCTCATCACATTACACCTTCCCCTAATCCCAATACACGGTCCCCTCATAACATTACCCCGTCCCCTCATCACATTACTCCTTCCCCTAATCACATTACCCGGTCCCCTAATCACATTACACCGTACCCTAATCACATAACCCGGTCCCCTCATCATTTTACACCGTCTTCTAATCAGATTACCCGTTCCGTTCAACACATTACGCGGTCCCCTCATCACGTTACATCTTCCCCTAATTACATTACGCGGTCCCATCACTACATTACACGTTCCCCTCTTCACACCACACCGCCCCCTAATCACATTACCCGGTACCTCAACACATTACGCGGTACCTTCATCACATTACACCTTCCCCTAATCACATTACCCGGTCCCTTCATCGCATTACACCGTCCCCTAATCACATTTCCCGCTCCCCTTATCACATTACACCGTCCACAATCACATTACCCGGTCCGCTCAACACATTACGCGGTACCCTCTTCACATTACACTATCCCCTAATCACATTACACTGTCCCCTCATCTCATTACATCGTCCCCTAATCATATTACCCGGTCCCGTCATTACATTACACGGTCCCCTCAACACATTACACCTTACCCTAATCACATTACTCGGTCCCCTCATCACATTACACCGTACCCTCATCACATTACACTTTCCCCTAATCACATAACCCGGTACCATCATTACATTACACGGTCACCTCATCACAATACACCGTTCCCTCATCACATTCCACCTTCCCCTAATCACATTACCCGGTTCCATCAATACATTACGCCGTGCCCTCATCATATTACACCTTCCCCTAATCACATTACCCGTCCCCTCTTCACATTACACATTCCCCTATTCACATTACACCTTCCCCTAATCACGTTACCCTGTACCATCATTACATTACACGGTCCCCTCTTCAAATTACACCGTCCCCTAATCACATTTCCCCTTTCCACTCAACACATTACGGGTTCCCCTCATGACATTACACCTTCCCCTAATCACATTACACGGTCCTCTCATCACAACACTCCGTCCCCTAATCAGATTACACCGTCCCCTAGTCACATTACTCGGTCCCCTCAAACATTACGCGGTCCCCTCATCACATTAAACCTCCCCCTAATCACATTACCCGGTCCCATCATTGCATTACACGGTCCCTTCATCTCATTACACCGTCCCCTCATCACATTACACCGTCCCCTAATCACATTACCCGGTCCGCTCAACACACTACTCGGTCCCCTCATCACATTACACCTTCCCCTTATCAAATTACCCGGTCCCTCATCTCAATACACGGTCCCCTCATCACATTACACCTTCCCCTATTCACATTACCCGGTCCCATCATTACATTACACTGTCCCCTCATCACAATACACCGTCCCCTCATCACATTACACCGTCCCTTAATCACATTACCCGTTCCCCTCAACACATTACGCGGTCCCCTCATCCCATTACACGTTCCCCTAGTCACATTACCCGGTTCCCCATTACATTACTCCTTCCCCTAATCATATTACCCGGACCCTCATAAAATTACACCTTCCCCTAATCATATTACCCGCTCCTCTCCTCACATTACACCATCCCCTAATCACATTACACCGTCCCCTCATCACACTACACCATCCCCTAATCACACTACCCTGTCCCCTCATCACATTACACCTTCCCCTAATCACATTACCCAGTCCCATCACATTACACCGTCCCCTAATCACATTACCCTGTCCGCTCATCACATTAAACGCTCCCCTTATCACAATACACCATCCCCTCATCACATTACACCTTCCCTTAATCACATTACCCTATCCCCTCGTCACATTGCACCGTCCGCTATTCAAATTACCCGTTCCCCTCATCAAATTAAACCGTCCCCTAATCACATTACCCGGTCCCCTTGTCACAAAACAACTTCCCCTTATATTACCCGGACCCCTCATTAGATTACACCTTCCCCTAATCATATTACCAGCTCCCCTCATCACATTACACCTTCCCCTAATCACATTACACCGTCACCTCATCACATTACACCTCCCCCTAGTCACATTACCCGTTCCCCTCATCACAATACACCGTCCACTAATCACATTACCCTGTCCCCTCAACACATTACGCGGTCTCCTCATCTCATTACACCTTCCTCTAATCACATTACCCGGTCTCCTCGTCAAAATACACCGTCCCCTCATCATATTACACCAACCCCTAATCACATTGCCCGGTCCCATCGTTACATTACTCTTTCCCCTCTTCACAATACATCGTTCCCTATTCACATTACCCTGTCCCCTCAACATATTACGCGGTCCACTCATCACATTACACCTTCCCCTAATCATGTTACCTGATCCCCTTATCACATTACACCGTCCCGTAATCACATTGTACGGTCCCCTCATCACAATTCACCGTCCCCTCATCACATTACACCGTCCCCTAATCACATTACCCGGTCCACTCAACAATTACGCGGTACCCCCATCACATTACACCATCCCCTAATCACATTACCCAGTCTCCTCATCACAATACACCGTCCCCTCATCACATTACACCGGCCCCTAATCTCATTACCCGGGCCCATCATTACATTACACTCTCCCTTCATCACATCACACCTTTCCCCAATCACATTACGCCGTCCCCTCATCACATTACACCGTCCCCTCAACACATTACCCGGTCTCCTCATCACGATACACCGTTCCCTAGTCACATTACCCGGTCCCCTCATCACATTACTCCGTCCCCTCAACACATTACCCGGTCTCTTCATCACAATACACCGTCCCCTAGTTACATTACCCGGTCCCCTGAACACATTACACCGTCCCCTAATCACATTACCCGGTCCTCTCATCACATTACACCGTCCTCTAATCACATTACACGGTCCCCTCAACTCATTACACCTTCTCAACACATTACAGTGCCTGGTAATTGTTAAGATTTTCCTGAGAAAAATTTGCCATATTGTACTATGCGAACGGGACAGATGATTCACTATTCAAGTTACTCATGGTTTGATTACATTATGGTAACACTGAACTGTTGTAGGTTTGGGGGTTGCTCTGTTACTGTTAGAGAAGGACTAGACGGAATGGGTGTTTGCTATTGGTTATTTGTTAGACGCTTTTTTGCTTGAAGCGCTGTCATTGGCTGATGATCACGGTACAAAATGGCGGCCTCCACTCGGATTGGTCCAGACTGTTCGGATTCCTCATTACAGGGCCCAACCACATGTTAATGGGTGTTACCAAGCCTCTTAAAATACTATCCAATCAGGAATCAGGACGTGTTAAGTTGATAGGTCCCCTTCTCTTACTGGCTATCTCGGTGGAATGGGGCGTGGCTTCGGAATGCTATAAAAGTTCAGTGCCAAGCTTTATTTTCCATACTTTTATTCTGGATGTGAAAGCATTGATTGCAAGATGAATCTCGTTGCTCAGAAGAAAGCGAAGAAAACTCCAGCACTGAAGGCGATGGTGCAGGAGGCCATCAGGGCTTTGAAGGAACCCCGTGGTTCTTCTTTGCATGCGATAAACAAGTACGTCGCTGCAAATTACACGGTGGACTCTGATAATCTGTCATCCGCCATCAACAAGTATCTGAAGACAGCAGTTGCTTCGGGTGAAGTGGTGCAGACGAAGGGCAAAGGAGCTTCGTGTTTCTTCAGATTAGCAGCTGACCCAGCCCGCAGCCGAAGAGCTTTGTCCATTGGCCAAAGAGAACAGAAAACCCGTGCAGCAAAAACTAAGGCCAAGTTGGCCATAAAAGCTGCTGCTTCTACTGGCCAAAGAAGACAGATTAACCTTGCGGCAAAAACTAAGGCCAAGTTGGCCTTTATGGCTGCTCTACAGCTAACACCGAAGTCAAAAGGCGGACATACCCAGCCGAGCCATAGAATTGTCCGTCTAAGGCGAAGAAGTTACCAAATAAATAAAGGCTGAAGCATTAATTCAGTTCCACCTGCGGGATAGCTCAAAAGGCCCTTTTCAGGGCCAATACATATTTAAAAAAGGAGTTTTATTGTCGTATGTTTTTCAGAAATTCTTTTCGTTCCGTTTGTTATTTGGTATGTTTACCGTTGTTGGGTTTGGGCTGATTCTGTGGTTCTGTTTAGCAGAGTAGCAACTGCGCTGCAGAGGTTTTGCAAAGCAGTTGCTTGCTATGATTACGCAAAGGCGCTTTCTGTGTGCCGTTTTTACCATTTTCTACTACTGTCATGGTGGGTAGAATACCAATTAATGTATAACTAAAAATGCAAACACACACAAAAACACAAAACCCAAATACAATACACTCCGCAGAAATCAGTAAACTGCCAAACAAGTCTAGCCGACGGCTTACGCTGACGCAGTTGTCATAACCAACCGCAAAGCCCGTAAGCTACAGTACCGGAACGTTTCAGTGACAACGTGTTGTAATGTTACAGTGATCCGGATTTTTGTTCTAAACACACTGACTTGTTAATAACTTGAGAGAGGGATGGGGTTGGGGGAGTTGGGGACAATAATAGGGACATAATATTTAAAAAGTTCAATACGACATATTTAATATAGAGAAAATATTTATTGTCTTCACTGATGCAGGTTTTAGGAAACCGTGCCGTTTCTGTAGGATGTCTAACGCGTAGACAAACGGACTGTGATTTTGTACTGCTGATAGAATTTATTGTGCATAAAACATTATGAAATATATAAGCGAAAAAAGGCGGTTTTATGTTTACTTGAATACGTGTATGTAGCATAGAAAAAATCTTGGTTGCTGTCAGTCTGTTACCCCTAATTAATTTTTTTTCTGCGTTTACAACGTAAAGATATAGATCAAACACGGAATCGTTAATGGTTACATCCGCATCAAAGTGGGAATTCTTGATTTGAAACCAAAATTTACTGGATTCCGGAGGACAGTAGCCCAAGGCGAAGGCTTGTAGCTGACGTGTTTGTGATTCCTGTTTCGAATCCGCCCAGCGGCATGGATGGTTTTATTGTCTGAATGGACTGGCAGTTTGGTTTGCATGTCAGAATATTTTTAATCCCTTTTTTTTAATAAAGGGCCGTTTTATTTTAGTCACAGTGTGACATTGGTCAACAGGATGAACTCCTTCGTTGCTCTCCTAGATCTTGGTGCCTTGAGGTTTTTGGTGTGAACTTCCGCCACCTTTTCAGCCTTGGGCAGCGATTTCCTAGCAGTCTTTAGAGCAAGCTTGCTCTGTAGCCGGGTGTTCTTGGCTACAGGTTGCATCTTCCCCTCCCTTCTTTTCGGTGCAGAGGAACGACGACGACCAGGACATTCATTTCTCTCCCAGAATAAGAGAATGAAAAATCAATTCGGCCGGTTTACTCCCATTCACACAAGCTTGGTAGCTGGCGGAGTTCTCTGCGCGGTCCGCATTAATCCGAGTGGAGACCGCCATTCAGTACCGTGTTCATCAGCCAATGACAGCTCCACACACAACTTCACAACTACCAAATAACCAGTAGGAGACACTCTTTTAGTCTTGTGTTCCTCTGCCAGTAACAGTGCAATACGCAACCCTCCAACACTTTCTGTGTAAACATAACGCAAGGCATAGGCCTACCTGGGAGAGTACCCTTTAAAAGAGATGGTTAAAGCCACAATCCAACAATCTTTCAATTATGAGTCTGGAATCTTACCTCTTCAGCCAACTCTTTTGAAATATACAAAGTCATATAAAGTTCAATTTAAAGTTAATGTGTTGGCAGCGATATTGCGAAATGGTGGAATTTAAAGTTAGGTTTTATTTGAAACTAGCGCGCAGATAGATGTTAAATGGCGGAAATCGCGAATTCAAATTTAATGTTAGGTTAACAGAAATTTGAAACTAGTGCGCAAACCGTCACATTGTAAAATGGCAGCAAGTACTAATTAGGAATAATAATTTGAAATTTAAAATTGCCGCGCTGTTAGGTGTATTCAAAATGGCTGCCAAATAGGTACCAAGTCCGCCATTAGAAACAAAGTAATTTGCATAATAATTGAAACAGTTGCTTAGCAATCAAGGCCGTATAAATACCAATTAGACGTGATATCGTGATGAAAAGAAAGATTAAGAAGTAGGCTTGA
>Ga0123357_10011375_pt1 | contig 11403 bp, 8 predicted proteins | sample TergutEmb28metaG_FD_89873 | JGI IMG/M metagenome (GOLD analysis project Ga0123357, IMG submission 89873) | Embiratermes neotenicus P4 segment gut microbial communities from Petit-Saut dam, French Guiana - Emb289 P4 | ecosystem: Host-associated > Arthropoda: Insects > Digestive system > Gut ...
ACTTGATCCGCATATTTCTGATTGATTTGGAAACCACTCTCCTGAGCCCACATCATCTCGTTCGGCATACCGTAAATCTTTCCGTTTACTTTCATGCCATCCCAATATGGCTCTAGCGACGCCCATGTTTTCGGCGCGTACTGTTGAAACAGAGCACCGGAATCTACAAACGCGCCTGAAGCGGCCAGTGTGTTGTATGTAAAGCCGGCCATTGAGTACGCTGACCACATGATATCTACAGGTGTCCCAGCAGCTAGAGTGACGTTCATTTTCTGTGCATAATCACCATAACTAATAATATGCATGTCAAGCGTGGCGTTGATCTTTTCTTTTAACGCAACGTTGATAGCATCCTGCGCCGGTTGAAGATTTGTAATCGTGTTCATTTCCGGCACATAGTACGTAAGGGTGACAGGCGATAGCGCAGGACTTGCGGGGGCGGCACTTTCCGACGTGTCAGTTGCGGATGTCGTGCTTGCCGGGGCAGCAGTCGTGGGAGCCGTAGTTGAGGCGGCGGCTTCCGCGGGCGCAGCCGATGTGGGTGCGGATGGCGCGGTAGTTCCGCATGCCGCAAGCGAAGCCATTAGCATGATGGCAAGCAATCCTGCGGATAATTTGATTAGCCTTTTCATGACTAACCTCCCATTGATATTTTTCATGACTAACCTCCTATAGGTATTTATATCACAAACGGCATAGATCACGGACAAACCTGATCTAGTCCCGATTGTAGCAGCGAAACGGTTATTGCTTATCCTTTAACGGCGCCCATGGTAAGACCTCTTACGAAGTATTTTTGAAAGAATGGGAACACGATCAGCATCGGCGCGACTGCGAGTACCGCATTCGCCATTCGGATGGTCAACGACGGCATATCGGAAAGGTTAACCCCAATCGACTGCATGGCTGCCATCGCATCCGGATTAGTCGTGATCATTTCGATGTTATTCAGCATTCTCACAAGCAGAAGTTGTATCGGCACTTTGCTGTCACTGTCAATAAACAGCATTGGGTTAAACCATTGGTTCCAATAATTAAAAGCGATGAAAAGACCTAGCGTCGCCAAAGCCGGTTTTGATAAAGGAAGGACTATTTGGAAGAAAATGCTCACTTCACTGGCCCCGTCAATTTTGCCGGATTCTATGATCTCAAGGGGGATATCCGTCATAAACCCTCTCATTAGGATTACATAGTAAGCACTGACAAGGCCGGGCAATATGATAGCCAGCAAATTATCATTCAAATGGAGGGTTTGGGTCACAATGATAAAGAATGAAACCATTCCGCCGCTGAATAGCATCGTAAAAAAAACGTAAAATGTAAGAACTCCTCTATAGCGGTAATCTTTGCGGGAAATAACGTAACCGATCATTGATGTAAACAGAAGTCCGATAACACCGCCGACAACCGTGATAAAAGCGCTGTTTTTATATGCGCTTAGGATGACTTGCGGGGTTTTTAAGACAAATTCATATGCTGTCGTAGCAAAATGCGCTGGGATTAGTTGGTATCCGAGCGTATGGATATCAGCCTCCTTACTGAACGATATAGAGACGACCAATAAAAATGGAATCAGAATTATAATGCAAAAACATATAAAGACAAAATGCATCAAACCATGCGCAAAATAATACGACACGCCTTTTTTCTTCATTTCTGATCCTCCCTAAAACAGCGCGGATTCATCGTCGATTACCTTAATGACTTTATTTGCGATCAGGACAGTGATTAACCCGACAAACGACTGAAACACAGTGACGGCTGATGACATCGGTATGTTTCCAAGCTGCCTCAACGCACGAAAAGTATATGTATCAATAACATCTGTAACCGGGTATAGAATGCCGGAATTATTCGGTACGAAATAATGGAGGCCGAAGTCCCCTCTGAATATATTTCCGAGATTCATAATCAAGAGCATAAAGATCAGCTTTTTAAGCATCGGAATCGTAATAAAGAACGTTCTCTGCAATTTATTTGCTCCATCTATTTCTGCGGCTTCGTAATATGTATTATCGATGCTCAAAATCCCCGTGTAATAAATGAGCGTGCCGAATCCTGTGGTCTTCCATAGCTGTGTAATTATCAAAATATATGGCCAATAAGAAGGCTCCCCGTAAAAATTGATATCGCCCGTGCCCAAATTCGCGAGTAAACGTGTTAAGACACCATTCTGAGGATCAGCCAGCCCCAGCATTAAATAACCAACCACGACCCAAGATACAAAGAATGGTACAAACAGAATCGTCTGATATGCCTTAACGAATCTCCTACTTAACTCGTTTAAGAAAATCGCGAACGATACAGCGACTACAGCATCAAATACAATATAGGCGAGATTGTATAGAATAGTATTTCTGGTGATGGTCCAAGCATCAACAGAATTAAACAAGAATTTAAAGTTATTGAATCCCACCCATGGGCTCTTAAACATCCCTAAACTATAGTTAAAATCCTTAAAAGCAATGATAATGCCAAACATTGGAAGATAACACATAAGAAAAAGAGTAATGATAGCCGGTACCGCAAGTAAAGACAGACCTGCGGATTTTTTAAAATGGTGCCCTTCATCTATAACTTTGGAAAAAAAGGAAGGATTTCTTATTGCAGATGCACGCTGCGCCTTTGATACCATTAATAAATGCATCTCCTTCATTTATATCATCTATGGAACAAAACGCCTTGCTGCTTGACTGAAACGATTGAAAAACCGAATTGCAGTTGCGGTACTCTTTATCTGAAGGTTATGATAACAAGCCGCTCTACAATTTTCCACTTCTAGTTTTGTTGTTTTCTCCTGAAATGTATGTATTCTTAAATGATATTGCTGTCGCGTAATGATTTCGCATTTTACGCAGTTATTCGTAAAAAATGGAGTACGTGAAAACTTGAAATACTAAAAACAGCAGTTTTAACTTAATTTGATCAATTGTATAGTAAAAGCGCGGATGATTCAGTCCAAAGCTTCCTGCTGGATTAATCTGTAAAATATTCTATTAAGGTTACAGTAAAAATTTTTATACACATAGGAGGTGTCTATGAATAAACCAAACATACTGATGATCGTTTGTGATCAACTACGTTATGACTGCGTCGGCTATGCTGGCATCAGGCCAATCAAGACTCCGAATGTGGATCGGTTGGCCGCACGTGGCATGCGTTTCCTCAACGCATATACGCCCATCCCTACCTGCTGTCCGGCTCGGCAGTCATTGCTCAGTGGAAGGCGGCCCGAATCGTTTGGAGCTTTATGGAATTACGATATCACACTGCCGATTCCCGCACTGGAACCGAATGAATATACTTTTCCCCGGGAACTATTTGAGAACGGGTACCAAACCGCTTATATAGGGAAGTGGCATGTGCATCCAGTCAAAACGCCAATAGATTATGGATTTGATATTTATAGCTCAGAAAACGATTATTACCGTTTTCGCTGTGAAAAACACCCTGACAGCGAGTTCACCGGGGGGTGGCTCGGCGAAGCCGATGCGGTGCCTCTGTTTGATACAAAAACACATTTTATGGCTCGCAAGGCCGCGGAACAAATCGAGGCTTTCTCAAAAGGCAGCCAACCATGGCATATCCGGCTGGATTTTTCCGAACCGCATCTGCCCTGTACGCCCAGAGAGGAGTTCCTCCACTTATATAACCCCGACACCATCCCCCAATGGGGGAGTTTTTACGACACTTTTGAGGACAAACCATATATCCAAAAACAAAACATTGTCAGCTGGGGGCTCGACGCTATGACTTGGGATGATTGGAAGGATGTAGTCACCCGGTATTACGCGATTGTCTCGCAGATGGACGACGCGGTGGGAATGGTTCTCGATATGCTGGATGAAAATGAGTTGTGGAATGACACAGTGGTTATTTTCACCGCTGATCATGGCGACATGTGCGGAAGCCATCGCATGATTGATAAGCATGTCGTGATGTACGATGACGTCGTCCGGGTTCCGATGGTTGTATATTGGCCAGAGGTTACGGAACCCGGAAGCGTATCGGACAAATATGTCTATCCGTTTTTAGACATTCCACCGACCATTTTAGAGGCTTGTGATTTAGCGCCTCCGTCATTCTTCCATGGCCGCTCTACCGCGCGTATACTAAGAGGCCGGCCGGAACCGGATTGGAGAGATTCAATCATGTCTACATATAATGGACAGCAGTTCGGTCTATACTGCGAGCGTATGCTTGTCATGGGCGGCTTTAAATATATTTGGAACATGACCGATGTGGACGAACTATATGATATGGAACATGATCGTGACGAGCTGCACAACCTAATCCACAATACGAATTACGCGGTTATTCTTTCCACGTTGCGCCATCGGCTCTATGACGAGCTAAAAGCAGTCGGGGATGGAATCCTTCGCACTGGATATGTGGATAGTCAATTATTGCAGGGCAGAAAAATATAAAAAAATAATCTTGCCTTATACCCTCCGGCCGATCAACAATGGCGGCAACAATTCAAACACCCGATTGCTCAGGTTAAAACAAAAATCATTGGAGGCAGCTATATGAACAACAGGCAAAGACTCAACGCGATTTTACATTACGAACCATACGACCGCCTTCCGGTCGTATACTTTGGATTCCTCACACAGTTGATCAAAAAATGGATCTCCGAGGGGCATTTAACACCACAAGAGGGTGAAAATGTCTCTGACGGTAGTGCAAACGAAAAACTGATTGGAACGAAGCTGGGCTTTGACTTTAACTATTATGTAACTTATATGGATCGGTCAGGATTTTCGTCGCTTTTCCCCGCGTTCGAACCACAGCGCATCCGCGATAATCCGGACGGCAGCTATGATTATCTAAACGAGGATGGCGCAATCGTCGTGCAAAAGGAAATGGCTGGATCCATTCCAGCGGAAAAGGGACATACCCTAACAGACAGGGATTCCTGGGAGAAACAATATTTACCCCGTCTGCAATATACCGAGGACAGATTTAACGCCGCCGCTCTTGGGAAGCTCGCCGAAGAGTCAGCGAAGCGCGAAGAACCGCTCGGTTTGTATTGTAAAAGCTTATTCGGTCAAATACGTAACTGGCTCGGCATAGTTGGCGTCAGCTATTTGTATGCGGATGATGAGGAACTTTACGACGAGATCATCAGTACCGTTGGTGAACTCGTCTTTCGTGTGACAAAACGGGCGCTTGAATCGGGCGCAATATTCGATTTCGCACACTTCTGGGAGGATATATGTTTTAAAAACGGGCCGCTGGTTACGCCATCGGTATTCGCGGAAAAGGTGGGCCCGTATTATCGGCGGATCACCGAGCTGGTAAAAGGCTACGGCATTGATATTGTGTCGCTGGACTGCGACGGCTGTATCGACGCATTGATTCCAATCTGGCTTGAAAACGGCGTCAATACGATGTTCCCAATTGAGGTAGGGACATGGCATGCCAGCATCGCCCCATGGCGTGAAAAGTATGGGCACGTATTGCGTGGCGTAGGCGGTATGAACAAGCATGTGTTATCTTTCGATAAAGCCGCCGTCGATGCGGAAATTGAGCGGATGAAACCGCTCGTGGCCTTAGGCGGATTTCTTCCTTGTCCTGATCACCGGTTACCACCTGATACGAAGTGGGAACTTGTACAGTATTACTGCGAGCGGATGAGACACATATTTGGATAAAAAATAACGCGAAGGTATACTAAAAAAGTAGTAAAAGAATGAATTTAATCGTTTGTTGTATATTCACTGAAACGTTCTTTTTCAACTTATAAATTTTTTATTATCACTTAAAGCGCTCTCATGATACAATCAGTTTCTCAGATGCTTTAGCTGAGGCTTGCTTATAATTAAAACGTCCGGCAGAAGAATGCCTGTTGCTTAAATAGCTTAAAAATATCTAAATCTTAAGTCAGCACGATAAAAAGCATCAAATGGTTATGGAGGTTGGTGCCTGTGTATACTGCATATATTTGTGATGACGAAGTCTGGATTTGCAGAAGCATAGCCAATATGATCGCGACATCGGATTTACCGATTGAACACATAGGACAATCCGATAATGGGCTGAGTGCATATGATTTTATGCAGATTACAGTGCCGGATATTCTGATTACAGATATTCGCATGCCAGGTTTGGACGGTCTGGAACTTATCAAAAAGGTACGGGCTTTGTCAAGAGATATGCGTATAATTGTTATCAGCGGATATGACGATTTTTCTTACGTACAGCAAGCGATGCGCTATGGCGCTTTGGATTACATATTGAAACCGATTCAACGGGAGGAGTTTTATAGATCACTCAGAGAAGCTATTTTAGTCCTTGAAAAGCAAAAAGCCCATGAATCGGCTGAATTTCTTATACCAGAGCTTATTCGGAAACTTGCTTACGATATCGCATTGGGTAAAAATGAACAGGGGCAAAAATTTCTATCGCTAATGGAAATCTCTGAACATCAAAAAATTTCTTTCACAGCCGGGGCAATCGTATTTGATGATAGCTTAATAAACTGTACTAAGCTCACATCCATTTTACAAGATGCAGTGGCTAAGTTTTCTCCACGGGATATGCCCATTTTGTTTGAGACGAGTCGATGTACCGCCGGTTTTTTCTATATTGAAAACTCACGGAGCAAAGATTTTTCAATATTGTTCGAACGGTTTTTTTCTGAATTTCCAAGTGGCAATATTAAGAATATGGCGTTTTCACTTGGAGATACCGTCTATAAGCTGGAACAATTGGAGATTTCATATCAAAAGGCCCTGCTCACACTGTCACAACGGCAGCTTAGCCAATATGGCCTAATAAAGAACCAGCTTGATGTAGAGGGCAGGCTCATGGATTCGAAAGACAAACGGAATCGTCTTGTTGCTGCAGTTCAGTTACGTGATGCTCCTAAATTAGCGGCGTTGACACACGAGACCCTGACTGAGCTCTTCGCGGTCAATGGTATGACGCATCGGCAAGCCTCCGCTTTTTTTGTCTCAGCAGCTACAGATATCATGGAAATCTTGTATGCCACAAGGGAGCCCGCAAAGAACCTAGTCGAAGAAGGCTCTTACTATTGTTCTCATGCCGAGGAAACTATGCAAATTGAGAAGATAGCCAAAGATTTTTTAGAGTATGGAAAACGTGTAATTGAATTTCTTATCCAAATGGACAAATCAGTCGGCACCAGCGAATTGATTGGAAGAATCACCTCGTTTATACGTGATCATTCTCAGGAAAATATCACTCTCAGTTCACTCGCAAATAATTTTCATCTCAACGCCAGTTATCTAAGTACGTTGTTTAAGCAAAAGACCGGAAGTAACTTTCTAGAGTATCTAACACAGATTCGCATGGAAAAAGCAGCGTATTATTTAAGAGAAAGTACAATGAATATTTCTGAGATTGCTTTACTTGTGGGATATGATAATATTCGTTATTTTAGCAGGCAATTTAAGAAATGGTGTGGGAAGATTCCGACGCAGTATCGCGCCAATGTATAAAGGTAGAGGAGAGAGAGGTAAACCGTGATTGGTTATCCCAAATGGATGAGGCGGCGGCTCTATTTCAAACTGATTTGTGCTTTCCTGGCAATATCTTTGTTACCATTATTGTTTTTTGGTATCTTCTCGGGCCGCATTTATGACAGGGAGATAACAAACAGAACCATAGCGTTCAGCGCCTCAGCGATGAGTAATGTGGGCAATGAGGTCAATAACTTCTGGGGCAATATCGAAACTATGGGATCGGTTGTGCTGACCAGTAACACTCAGACTGCTATTAATGCTTTACGCTCCGATGATAGCCATGTTAAGATTGATGCAATAATGGAATTAAACGGTATATTTGAACATCAATCCACGTCTGTGGGCCTTACCGGTACTATTGACGCTGTTTACATTATCGACGAAAACGGCCGTTCTCTTTATGAGAGTACGGGCACTGTAGAGAATAATTTTAATTTTTTGACAATGGGCTGGTTCGCTTCTCAAACACGGGATTCTACTGCCTCTGTCATCATCACGAATCCACACACCAGACCATATTTCACGCGCCACCCAGATAACGTTGATACTGATACCATTTCTTATATTCGGCGTATCTTGGATTTGAATAGCCCGTCCAAGACCATCGGCTATCTAATGATCGATATTCCAGTTGCTAGCGTTGCTCAAATTTTGCGGCCGCTTCTTTTGTCTGAGGACAGCAGCGTAATGGTCATAGATTCTACAGGAGGTCTAGTATACTCGTTGGGGCGTATGCCGACGACACAATATTCTTTGGATAGATTGCAAGAAATAGAGACTGATAATTATACCGTTGTCAATATTAATGGAACCGAAACCCTTCTGTTCGCTTATATGACAAGCCATTTTGGTTGGCACGTGGTCAGTGAAAACAGCGTGAACCTTGTGGCTGCGGACAACCGGAAGCTGAATTGGATCGTCATGGTGCTTCTGGTTGCGATCTTCCTGTTTGCAGCCGCTGCATCTTTTATCATAGCGTATGGAATTGTCCGACCGGTTTCCAAGTTAAAAAGCGCTATGCTTCGTGTAAAGGGCGGAGATTTAAATACAATTGCGTCTGTTTGCTCAAATGATGAAATTGGCGAGCTTAGCGGCATATTCAACGACATGATCCGGCGAATCCGAAATCTCGTGGAGGAAGTTTTTACTAATAAGATTAAGGAACAGGAAGCACGTCTGAACGCGCTTGAAGCGCAGATAAATCCACATTTTCTGTATAATACGCTGGAAAACATTCGCAGTATCGCTGATCTTCATGAGGAGGAAACGATTGAGCAGATGACAGTCGCGTTATCCAATATGTTCCGTTATAACGCGAAATCCGATCATAACCCAGTCTCCGTAAAAGATGAACTCGAACATGTCAAAAACTATCTCGCCATCATCCAGGTTCGCTATAACAATACTTTAGAGGTTTCGTTTGAGCTGGATGGTGGCGTTCTTGAGCATGATATAATTAAGCTGATTCTGCAACCTCTTGTGGAAAACGCGGTTGTACACGGCTTGTCAAAAAAGCTGGGTGACAGACGTTTGACCATCAGGGGGCATTTGACCTCAGACACGCTGGAGATGACAGTGACGGACAATGGCCTTGGAATGACAGAGGAAAGGTTATCTGAAGTCATCTGTTTATTGGCGCAAAACGCAGGTCATATCCCATCCACTGGAAAGGGAAGCATAGGCCTTGCTAATGTAAATGACAGGATCAGGCTGCGTTATGGGGATGCTTATGGATTGATCGTCAATAGCCAGGAAAACTTCGGGACTACAGTGAAAATTATCCTCCCCTGTTAGAGTTTTTGTATAGTTAGGCCTGCCAACGGCAGGCTTTTTGTATGCAATGAATGCAGGCTGTTCTTACATGGGAAATGATAATCTTTATTTATCTAAAAATAATGCACATAACATCTAAAAAATGAGGCATACATCTTTAAGCAGAATCTGCTACAATTTTTATTGCTATAGATATGAATTCATATTAGCAGTTTATGAGAAATGAGTGAAGCAATTGAGAATGACCCGGAAAAAAGATTCCGTCCTTAAAACCGTGTGGAAATACCGTGTTAGGTATGCGTTTCTTATCCCCGCTCTGTTTCTTGTATTTAGCATTAAATATTATAATTTCGCAATCGCTGTCATAAAATCGTTTTACAATTGGAACGCATTGAATTATAACGTTTTTATTGGTGTGGAAAACTATTCTGAGCTGTTTGGTGACCCACGAGTTATCCAATCATTTGAGAATGTTTTAATCATCGCATTATCAATGGTTGTGATTAATCTCGTCATGCCGCTGATGGCGGCTGAACTGGTATATCATATCAAAGCGCGTGGATTCCAAAATTTTCTAAAAACAGGTTTTATTGTTCCTATGGTCGTCCCGGGTATGGTGACAATTCTAATGTGGCGGTGGATATACTCTGGCAACATGGGGGTGCTTAATCAGTTTTTATCACAGATCGGGCTGGGAGGCTTGCGCCATAATTGGCTGGCGGAAACCACGACTGCGCTTCCTTCGCTTATATTTGTAGGATTTCCTTGGATCGCCGGCTTGCCCTTCCTACTTTATCTGGCGGGGCTTATGAACATCCCAAGTGAAATTCTGGAGAGCGCGCAGCTTGACGGCGTCACGAGTGCTGTCCGGCTATGGCGCATTGATATCCCTATGTTATTCAGCCAAATTAAGCTTGTGGTTGTCTATGTATTGATTCAAGCCTTCCAAAGCTTTGAAATCTCTTATGCTCTAACAGGCGGAGGGCCTGGTTATACAACTAACGTTCCGACGCTGGTTATTTACGATCAGGCGTTTAATCATAGTCGGTTTGGATACTCGTCAGCTATCGGTGTGGTTCTGTTCGTGTTGGTACTCGTTCTGACGCTGATCAATCAAAGATATATAAAGGACTCGGAGAAAATTGATTAGGAGGTGTATTGATCGTGTATAGAAAAATATCCAGAGTCCTGCTTTATATATTCGTATTGTTTTTATTCGTTATAGCGTTTTTACCATTCTATCTTACGCTTATATCTTCGATAAAATATCAGATGCAGATTTATAAAACGCCGTGGATGCCGGTTCCACCTTATCATTTTAATAACTATGCCGACGCGTTCGTTAAAATCATCGGACCTGTCGTCAACTCACTGATTGTTACCGTTATATCCATTGTGGTTGCAGTTGTCTCGTCTCTGATGGCCTCGTATTCCTTCAGCCGCGGAGAGTATCCTTTACATAAATTTCTATACGTCATTATTATCGCGTTGCTGATGGTACCCGGCTTCGCGCTTTTAGTGCCACAGTTTGTACAGTTTAACCGGCTGGGGCTTTCAAATACATATATAGGGCAAGCGCTTCCCCCGGCCACCAACTCAGTGGCACTCGGCGTTATGCTTATGACCGCTTTCTTCAATCAAATCCCTCGAAGTCTTTTCGAGTCGGCGGAAATAGACGGGGCAGGAGAAATGACAGTCTTACGGAGGATCGTCCTGCCGCTGTCAACACCCATTGTTTCGTCAGTCGCTATTATGACGGGGCTCGCGACATGGAATAACTATGTCTGGCCGCTGGTTATCACTAAGGGTGATACGGTAAAACCTGCTATCCTGGCCATTACTAGCATGGCGGGTAATGTCAACCAAGGCGATGGCATAAAACTTGCCGCCTATGTCATCGCTTCGCTACCGGTCATTGTCCTGTTTTTCTTTGCTACAAAACCGTTTATTGAAGGTATAACTGCCGGTGCAGTTAAGGGGTAACTGTAATTAAAATACAAATATTTATAGGAGGATCGAAATGAAAAGAACATTTGCCATTGTGCTCACGTTAACACTGGCGATTAGCACATTCGCGGGCTGTGCGACAACGCCCGCTCCGAGCCAATCGCCAGTAGCGAGCCAACAGCCAGCAAGCCAG
>Ga0123357_10011376_pt1 | contig 11403 bp, 2 predicted proteins | sample TergutEmb28metaG_FD_89873 | JGI IMG/M metagenome (GOLD analysis project Ga0123357, IMG submission 89873) | Embiratermes neotenicus P4 segment gut microbial communities from Petit-Saut dam, French Guiana - Emb289 P4 | ecosystem: Host-associated > Arthropoda: Insects > Digestive system > Gut ...
ACCTTCCAAGTGTCGTGATACGGTCACTGAACTATTTGCAGCTGGGTGTGCGAGTCAGGTGGCAAAAATAAAGCTAGCAACGCAAGCGATAAGCCACCAAGTTCAGTACATCACCTGCCAGCTGGTTCCATAACGCGGTTCACAAGAGTGCGTGTACGGGATTTAAAAAATGCCCTTAACTCCGTAACCGTCCAAAATCGGACACATGTTTATATGAACATTTTTGATCACAAAGACCTAGGAAATCACCTCCTGCAGTTATGACTTAAGTCGTGAAAAACACTGAATATATATATATATATATATACATATACGTGTAAAAGGAATACAAGGGTAATTAAATGGCTGCAGTAATATCCTACACGTAGTCCATCAATTCAATGCATTATCAAACAAGTATAGTTCATATTTTTTAATATTATCATATCTGCTAACCGATAACTAGGATGGAAATTGTGTGGGCGCTCGATAGCTTCCAGAGTGTTGCAGTGAGCTCTTACGTTACAGTCAGTTTTAGTTGCGTCTCAAAATGGCTTCTTATTGACGACGGCGTTCTATAAGGGAGGTAACTGGTGGAAAAGGGATGAAAAATGTAAAAAGTTCAAAAAACGATGTAATAACGGATCTAATAGACATGAATGCGTAATTTATGACGACTAACACAAGTAAAACAACAGATTGTGCTGAAGTTATTGGATTAGTGATACGACAAGAATCAACGTATGTATAACACCCAGCTCTGAATTAAAAACGCAGCTGTACACGGCTTCAACACGTAATTTCACCCGGAATACAAATTTATCGATATAATGTTTAGCAACCGAAAAGTATAGTGTGAACAACAATCCAATTAATGTGACAAGTAATGATAAAAACTGAAAATTTTTAACATTTTGTACCCGCTATATAATTTACGATTGTAATCAATAATAATAATTATTATAAAAATAATAATTTAACAATATGTATGTACAACATTAAAGTAAAATTACACCATTTTTACTGTATTATTAAGTTATGCGAATCTATGAAAAAAATGTTGAGTGCTGCAGGATCAAACACTGCTTGTTTGTGAGGTAATGTGATCAGCTGCCTTGCAATGTACTGTATTGTACTGTACTGTAATGTACTCTACTGCACTCAACTTTATTGCACTGTACTGTACTGAACTGTACTGTAATGGACTGCAATGTACTGTACTGTATTGTACTGTACTGTACTGTACTGCACTCTACTGTACAGTACTGTATTGTACTGCATTGTACCGTAATGTACTGCAATGAATTGTATTGTACTGCAATGTACTGTAATGTAATACATTGTAGTGCACCATAAAGTACTGTACTGTAATGCATTTCACTGTACTGTACTGCTCCGTACTCTAATGTACTGCACTGTACTGAAATGTACTGTTATATATTGAGCTTTACTGTACTGTACTGCACTCTACCGCACTGTAATATTTCGCACTTTTCTCTACTGTACTGTATTGTACTGTATTTTACTTTATTGTACTGTATTGTATGGCTATGTATTGTATTCACTGCACTGTACTGCACTGCACTGTATTGTTTTGTTCTGTACTATATTGCACTATACTATATTTTACTGTACTGAACTGTACTATATTGTACTGTATTGTACTCTATTGTACTGTAGTGCATTGTAATCTACTGTACTGCACCGTACTTTAATGTGCTGCAATCTATTGCACTGTATTTATTTTATTGTACTATACTGAACTGTAATCCACCGTAATGTACTATACTGCACGGTACTGTACTGTACTCTATTGTACTATATTGTATTGCATTGTACCGTAGTGTAGTGCAGTGTACTGTGCTGTACTCTATTGCAATGTACTGTACTCTATTTTAATGTACTGTAATGTAATATAATGTACTGTATTGTACTGTACTGTACTTACTCTACTGTACAGTACTGTACGATATTGTACTGTATTGTACTATACTGTACCTTATTCTACTGTACTGTAATGTACTGTACTCTATTACACTCTACTCTATTGTACTGCACTGTATTGCACTTTACTGAAGTGCACTGCACTCTACTGTACTGTATTGTACTGTACTGTACTATAATGTTGTGTACTGTACTGTACTGTCATGTACTGAAATGTACTGTAATGCAATCTAATGTACTGTAATGTACTTTATTGTAGTGTGTTGAATTGAAATGTACTGTAATGTACTTCACTGTACTTTACTGTATTGTTATAAAGTGTACTGCACTGAAATGTATTTTATTTTATTGTACTGTACTGTATCGTATTTTACAGTATTGCTCTGTACTGTACTGTACTGTATTTTATTGCACTGTACTGTAATGCATTTCAATGTACTTTACTGTGCACTACTGTACTTTACTGTACTGTACCGTACTGTAGTGTACTGTATTGTACTTTCTTGAACTCTAGTGTACTGTTTTGCACTCAACTGTACCGTACTGCAATGTATTGCACTGCACTGTATTGTACAGTACTGTACTGTGCTGTACGGCACTCTAATGTACTGTACTGGAGTGTCTGCACTCTATTGTAATGTACTTTACTGTACTGTAATGTAATGCACTCTACTGTAATATACTTCACTCTACTGTAATGTACTGGAGTCTACTGCACTGTATAGTACTCTACTGTACTCTACTTTACTGTACTGTACTGTATTGAACTGTATTTATTCTATTGAACTTTATTTCACATTACTGTATTTCATTGCTTTCTATTGATCTGTATTGTACTGCACTGTACTTTATTGTACTGTACTCTACTATACCGCATTCTACTGCACTGTATTCTACTCTAATTTACTCTACTGTACTTTATTGTACTGTACTGTACTGTATTGTAGTGTACTGTACTGTATTCCATTGCACTGTACTGTACTGTACTACACTGTACTGTATTGTACTCTATTGCATTGTACTGTACTTTACTATAGTGTACTGTACTGTACTGTACTGCGTTCTACTGTATTGCGCTGTATTGTATTTTAACGTACTCTACTGCACTCTATTCTATTTTACTCTATTTTACTGTTCTGTACTCTATTGTACTATATTGCAATTTACTGTACTCTACTGTATTATACTGTACTGTACTGTAATACTTCACTGAAATTTATTGTACTGTACTGTACTGTACTATGCTCTATTTCACTGTACTGTACTCTATTGTACTGTACTGTATTTTATTGTACTTTATTTTACTGCACTCTACTCTAATGTTATCTACTGCACATTAGTTTGCTCTATTGTATTTTACGGTACATTACTATAATGTACTGTACTGTACTCTAATCTATTGCACTGTACTGTACTGTAATCTACTACACTGTTCTATACTGTACTCTATAGAACTTTACTCTAATGTACTGTACTGAACTGTACTGTATTGTATTGCACTGTACTGTACTGTAATATTCTGTATTGCACTAAACTCTACTCTAATATACTTCATTTTACTGTACTGTAATTTAATATACTGTACTGTACTACACTGCATTGTACTCTACTGCACTGTACTGTACTGTGTTTTACTGTACTGAATTGTACTCTATTGTACTCTATTGTACTGTACTATTCTGTATTGCACAGTACTGAACTGTACTACACTGCATTTTACTGTAGAGTACTGCACACTAATGTACTTTATTTTACTGTATTGTACTGTATTCTACCTTACTGCACTCTTCTGTACTGTACTGTACTGTACTCTTCTGTTCTGTACTGTACTGTATTGCACTCTACTGTACAGTATTCTACTTTACTGTACTCTATTGTAATATATTTTATTGCAATGAAATATACTCTAATTTACTGTACTCTACTGCATTCTACTCTACTGTTCTCTACTCTACATTACTGTATTTCACTCTACTGTACTGTATTGCACTCTACTGTACTGTATTGTAATGTACTGTACTGCATTGCACTGTACTCTTCTGTACTGTACTGTACCGTAATATAATTTACATCACTGAAATGTACTCTACTGTACTTTACTGTACTGTACTGTACTTTACTCAACTCTACTATACCCTACTCTACTGTGTTGGATTGCAATGTATTTTACTGTACTGCCCTGTACTGTACCGTCTTGTAATATACTCTATTGCAGTTTACTTTAATGCACTTTACTGTACTGCACTTCAATATACAATACTCTACTTTACTGTACTCTAGTCTACTCTACTGCACTTTACTTTACTTTACTTCACTTTACTGTACTGTACTCTAATATACTGTACTGCACTGATGGACTTACTGTGCTACACTGTAGCTCTGTACTCTACTGCTCTATACTTTACTGTTCTGCTCTCTAAAGTAGTGTACTTCACTTTAATGTACTCTAGTGCAATGTACTGTATTGTGCTGTACTGTACTGCACTCTAGTTTACTCTACTGCACTGCACTATATTGTACTGTAATTTAATATACTGTACTGAATTGTACTGCACTTCACTGTACTCTACTGCACTTTACTGTACTTTACTGTACTGTACTTCTCTTACTGTACTGTATTTTACGGTACTGCACTTTACTGTACTCTAATGTATTGCACTCTACTGTATTCTACTGTATTTTACTGTACTGTACTTACTGTTCTGTACTGTACTGACTGCACTGTACTCTACTTCATTGTATTGCACTCTACTTTACTGTACTCTACTGTGCTGTACTTCACAGCACTCTACTCTACCGCACTTTACTCTACTGTACTCTATTGTGCAATACTCTACCATATTGTAGTGTACTGCACGGCACTGTACTCTACTGCACTTTAATGTACTGTACTCTTTTGTGCAACATTCTACTTAATTGTGGTTTACTGCACTGCACTGTACTCTACTGCACTGAACTCTACTGTACTTTATTGTGCAATACTCTACTGTATTTTACTTTACTGCACTCTACTCTACTGTACTCTACTGCACTGTACTGTATAATACTTCACTGTACTCTATTCTACTTTACTGCACTGTACTTTATTCTACTTTATTGTACTCTACATCATTCTACTGTAGTGGTCTGCACTGTACTTTACTCTACTATATTGTACTGTACTGCACTGCACTTTACTATACTGCACTCTGCTTTACTGTACTCTATTGTACAACACTCAACTGTATTGTACTCTACTGCACTGCACTCTACTCTACTGCACTGTACTTTATTATAATTAATTGTGCAATATTCTACTCTATTGTTCTGTACTGCACTGCACAATAGTGTACTGTACTACACTACATTGTACTCTACTTTAGAGTACTGTACTGCACTACACTGCATTTTACTGTACTCTAATGTACTTTTCTGTACTATACTCTACTGTGCTGCACTGCACGTTACTCTACTGCACTCTGCTTTACTGTACCCTATTGTGCAATACTGAACTCTATCTTACTCTACTGCACTTCACTGTACTCTACTGCACTGTACTGTATTATAATTTATTGTGCAATACTCTACTCTATTGTTCTGTACTGCACTGTACAATACTCTACTCTACTACACTCCATTGTACTCTACTCTAAAGTACTGTATTGTACTACAATGCATTTTACTGTACTGTACTCTACTATACTGCACTTTACTGCACAGCACTGTACTCTACTGCATTCTGTTTTACTGTACTCTATTGTGCAATACTCAACTGTACTGTACTCTACTGCACTGCACTTTACTCTACTGCACTGTATTGTATTATAATTTATTGTGCAATACTCTACTCTATTCTACTCTACCTCACTGTACAATACTCTACTGTACTACATCTCATTTTACTGTACTGTACTCTACTGTACTATACTGTACTCTACGGTACTCTACTTCACTGTACAATTGTCACAGTTGCTGCTGGAAGGCAACTGATGCACTTAGCACCCCGAAATATCGAAGGAAGCTGCTTTTACGTTCAGGAACAAGATAACTGTTCAAGTAGCACGACTGGTAACTCCTGCTCTTGGCATGAAGTTGTAAACATGGTTACGGTATTTCAATGTATTTTAAACATTTACCCGTATTTTGAATTTTTTTCTCAAGTGGCTTTATATCGTGCGCTGAGAATGGGGGAAGAAAAACATGTTGAAAGCGATCTGACAGGGTAGAGAACAGTCAGGTATCAGGGCAAAGAAATCTGCACATCTATTGCTACGGGAAACTTAAATATTTCGTTTTGAATCAGTTTAATTACACACTGTTGAATAATAACAGAAATACATAAACAAAACTTTCGACAAAACAACAGAAAGTGAATCAAATTGATTGCATCAAGCGAAGCTGTCAATTCAGTACAAAACTTTCCATTTCTATCAACTTTTTACTTAGATCGAAAATTCTATTTGATTCTAAGCCAGCTGGATCCAATAAACACCTGCAGTTCTGATATACCGATTTTAATTTCGTCCTCCCAAATAATTCTACATTATCTTTCCTTGGACATTTACTAATACAAATACTTTGGCAGGCAGCCTGTGTTCGATTCCAAAGACTGCCATCCTTGAATGAAAATCAAAATGATTTCCGTCATTCTGTATGATAACTAATTTTGTGAGAGAGGAAATGTTACAATTTACGCCGACCGTCTAACAAAACAGGATGTACATTCGATATTCTGTAATCACGTGATTCTGAAAGAGGTTTCGGTTCCACCAGAAAGGCACGAATTATGAAGTTGTTGAAGAAACTGTTGAAGTGTGGGAGTGCGGAAAGAAATATCAACAGTTATTTTACATCACGTTCCGGCCCGATATGTGATATTTAAAGTTGCACAATAAATGTCCTCATTTATGGAAATGTTCTGCGTTTAATTATGACCCCACATCACATTTCAGATACACCTGCAGGAGAAAGAGAGAGAGAGAGAGTGACAGAGAGAGGGAGTTTGGACAAAGGAAGGTGTTAGAGAGAGACACTCAATACAAAAGTATATTACACGGAAACGTAAAACTGCGTTACGTTATAGTTTCCTAGATCTCGTCCTTCCGATATATTTATGTAGAATGCAGGGTACAAATTTGGGAAGTGAAGCAACGAAACAGGTTTAAATATACGAGTGTGTTATAAGTACTTTTCTAGACCACAGAAGACACATCGCTTCTCCATTACAAAGACCAACAAATGAATGTTTTCAACGAAATGTGCGATGTCTGATGTTAGCAACATTCAGAATACAGCAACAGATTGTTCCAACAAAATGTACAGTTATTATTGTTACACCCTGTATCACGCTACGTACATTACACCGGTGGTTGATACTGCAATTTATAAACGGTTAATACAGCTGCCCTACACATTTCAGGTGTATACCGATGATTCATCTATCTTGTGTCACTGCAGTACGTGACGTCATTACTGTCAGCACTGAGCTGCACTGATATAATTTTTATACATATTATGTTCAGTCTCCCAACATTTTGTACAGCTGCAGTAATCAACAGTTGCATTGCTTAAACATGTTACTTGTTACAGTCAAAATGACCTGCATCTGACTGTAATCTGTATGAACTCCATCAGCTACAATACCGTAAATCTCCAGATGTTACAATAAGCAGTCTGACAGTCACCACCTTCCCGAAGCCACCTGCTGTCTGTCTTCAGGGCAGAGAAGGAAAAATTAAATAGCGAAGAAGAGGAAATGTTTATTATTATTATACCAACCAATGCACATGCAAGTAGTACAAAATTAATATTTTACTCCTCACCAGCACACAACACGCACACCTAATCAGGACTCAAATTATTTACGCGGCCACATTTTATAAAAAATGTTACCATAAGGACATATTCATGTATGATATTATTTTCATTATTTATAAATATATGTGGCACAAACTTAAGCTCAATAATGACGGTGTAAGAACAAGAAAACTTGTCGGAGTAAATTTAAACGAAATATGAACTTATACTAATTAGATGTACGTTTGTTTTTACAATAATAAACATTAATTAATAAAAAAGCACGGTTCAGACACAAAATATATTTACATTTTTACTTTGTCGTTAAATTGTATATTAAACTTCAGCATTCACTTTTGTTGGAAAGTTAACATCAGCATGTCGGTCAATCAAGTAAAGAACAAAAATCACATTGCTTTTCCTAAGTCATCTCGAGTAATAAATATTTTGCAATTTTCCACAACAAAGTTAATTACAGGTCTAAATTCCATGTAAATAGACAATAAAATTTCAGTCATATTTATAGATTCTTAATGATTTTAAAATGCTGTTCAATTGTACACCAGGTTGTTATGCATCGAGATTTGTTGTCACATACAGCGAAATATGAAGCAGTTCCTCATCTAAACTCCGGTGGATGTACACCTGAAACTTCCTTCATCAATCAAACAGTTGATACAGTTCTATTACAAGCAAGTTAGGTATAACAAAGCTACGCTATTGACATCACACACCTGCAAATCAGCAACTTTCTGTACAAAAGTATAAAGCTAATTGCAATGTTCCACACGTGTTGTGGCACACACAACTGGCAAAGTGCGTAAATACTTAAAATATGGAGCTACTGACATCAGCTGCACTTTCAACTGAACATTTCACTCCTCGAAACGTATGAAACACAGCTGAATGAATTAGTGGGCTTATATAACATTCAGTATTAGTCTCAATAAATGTCTGTTCGATACACCAACATTTTGTGTACAAAGTCTAAATGTGCTGTTTACACTGCAAAGTGTAAACTGCTCTATTAATATCACTAAGTTCAAGTTTGCACAATTTAAATGTTGCACAGAAGAACTCTAACTGTTGGACAGTTTGTATCCACCACCACAGCACAATGTCTACATTAACAGTGCTTTATAAAGCAGACCGTTCATAGACGAAAGCGTTGGTTGCTATTAGACTGTCACATGCAGGTGAAACCTAAGGGGGAATTTTACATTTTGTTGGTCATTTTAACAGATGTATATTAGGTAGCAATATATTGGCAATATCCACACTACAGCAGGCAGCAGCAGTGTGGAGGACAGTGACGTTGTTGGCTATACTGTTGACAATCTTCATTATCGTTGTTGAAACTAGCACCTCGTTCGAACAAATAATTCATTGCTTCCAGATTACCACATTCTGCTGAAACATGTAGCGGATTAAGTCCATATGTGTCCGTCACGTTAACAGACATTCCTTTATCTAGTAAAATCTTGATTATTTCCACATTACCTGAAATAGCAGCATAGTGAAGGGCGGTGTTTCTGTCATAGTCACGAATATTAATGTCAGCGCCTATTTCTGTGAGGTAACAAACGAATTCTAATTTGCCATTCCCTGCCGCCAAAAGCAGTGGAGTTAGACCATCTTTATCAGCTTTGTCTAAAGGAGACCCGCTTTCAACCAAATGCTTCATTGCTTCCAGATTATCACATTCAACTGAAACATGTAGCGGAGTACGTCCATATGTGTTGGTCACGTTAACAGACATTCCTTTGTCTAGTAAAATCTTGATAATTTCCACATTATTTGAAATAACAGCTAAGTGAAGAGCGGTGATATTTTGAACGCCACAAATATTAAGGTCAGATCCCATTTCTGTAAGGTATCGAACGATATCTATTTCGCCTTTCAGTGCAGCTAAATGCAGTGGTGTGGATCCGCATTTATTAGCGTTGTCTAAACCAGCAGCTCTTTCGACTAAAACTTTCGTTGCTTCCACATTACCATATCCACATGAAATATGTAGCGGCGTACAATCATCTGCGTTTGACAAGTCAACAGACATTCCTTTATCTAATAAAATCTTGATTATTTCCACATTACCTGAAAAAGCAGCACAGTGAAGAGCGGTGTTTCTGTTGAAGTCACGTAATTTAATGTCAGCGCCTATTTCTGTGAGGTAACAAAAGGCTTCTAATTTGCCATACCTTGCCGACAAAAGCAGTGGAGTTGCACCATTTTTATTAGCTTTGTCTAAAGGAGACCCCCTTTCGACCAAATGCTTCATTGCTTCCAGATTACCACGTATAGCTGAAACATGTAGCGGAGTACAACCATATGTGTCGGTCACGTTAACAGACATTCCTTTATCTAGTAAAATCTTTATAATTTCCACACTCCCAGAAAAAGCAGCACAGTGAATAGCAGTGTAACTGTGAACGTCACAAATATTAATGTCAGCGCCTATTTCTGTGAGGTAACGAAAGATTTCTAATTTGCCTTGTCGTGCCGCCAAAATCAGTGGAGTTTCGCCATCTTTATTAGCTTTTTCTAAAAGAGCACCTCTTTCGACTAAAGCTTTCGTTGCTTCCACATTACCATATCCACATGAAAAATGTAGCGGCGTCATATCGTCTGCGTTTGACAAGTCAACAGACATTCCTTTATCTAGTAAAATCTTGATTATTTCCACATTACCCGAAAGAGCAGCACAGTGAAGAGCATTGTTTCTGTTGAAGTCACGAATTTTAATGTCAGCGCCTATTTCTGTGAGGTAACAAAAGACTTCTATTTTGCCATGCTCTGCCGCCAAATTGAGTGGAGTTTCACCGTATTTATCAGCTTTGTCTAAAATAGCACCTCTTTCGACTAAAGTTTTCGTTGCTTCTAGATTACCATATGCAACTGACAAATGTAGAGGTGTAGATTTGTCTGCGTTTGACAAGTTAACAGACATACCATTGCCTAGTAAAATATTGATTATTTCCACACTGCCCGAAAAAGCAGCTAAATGAAGTGCTGTGTTATGTACGGCGTTACGAATATTAATATCAGCCCTCCTTTCCACAAGAAGCCTTATGACATCTACTTGACAATGACGTGAGGCAATGTGAAGAAGTGCGTTTTTCTCCTTGAGATTTGCAGGAACTTCTGGAACTGCATTAACGTCAGTTCCACAGTTCAACATAAACTCCAGCAAGTTTCTATATCCTTTTGACGCACATTCCCACAGAGCTTCCTTTTCGAATTCCTGGGCTTCACTGTTACATCTAGTAAGTACAATGTCGTCAGGGTTTGCTCCATTCTGTAACAAAATATCCATAGCCATCCACGACTTCATTCCGTCAGCATATCTTAGGGGTGTCCATTTCAGAACTGCATCTGGTATGTTGATGTCCACAACTGGGCCTGACAGAATCTTTTGTATAACTGGGCTATTGTAGGAGGCTGCCAAATGCAATGCCGTTCTGCCGCCTTTGTCTGCAATGTTTATGTCTGTTCCATTTTTCAGAAATTCCTCGACAGCTGAGATGTCATTGTTCAAAACAGCGCCATGAATTTTGTAATCTTTTGCAAGCATCCGGTCAAAAATATTTCGTGTTACTTCGTACGTGGAGTTGAAAAGAGTGGCTGAAATGAAATCTTCACACTTCGTAAAATTGCCAGTAAACCATTTAGCAGCAAAATATTCTGCGAAACATCGATGTACAAAAT
>Ga0123357_10011377_pt1 | contig 11403 bp, 7 predicted proteins | sample TergutEmb28metaG_FD_89873 | JGI IMG/M metagenome (GOLD analysis project Ga0123357, IMG submission 89873) | Embiratermes neotenicus P4 segment gut microbial communities from Petit-Saut dam, French Guiana - Emb289 P4 | ecosystem: Host-associated > Arthropoda: Insects > Digestive system > Gut ...
GGCACGCTCGACGGCGGCGCGTCCTACGACAACTGGTGGGCGTGGGCGAAAAACAAGGACCGCGCCAGCACGACCCCGCCGCCCGCGCGCGCGAGCACCCGGCGACTCCTCGACCTTGCCGACAAGGGCACGCCCGTCGAGCAGCGCGTTTTCGCGCCCGGCGGATTCCAACGCCCGCCATTTTTCCAACCGTTCCGCTGCAAAAACGTCCTCATCGAAGGCGTCACGATTTTGCGCTCGCCGTTCTGGGAAGTCACACCGGCGTTCTGCGAAAACGTCACCGTGCGCGGCCTCAACATCAGCTCCCATGGCCCGAACAACGACGGCTGCGATCCCGACTCGTCCCGCGACGTGCTCATCGAAAATTGCGTCTTCGACACGGGCGACGACTGCATCGCCATCAAGTCCGGGCGCAACGACGACGGACGCCGCGCCAACGTGATTGTCGAAAACATCATCGTCCGCAACTGCACGATGAAAGACGGACACGGCGGCGTGGTCATCGGCAGCGAAGTCGCCGCCGGATGCCGCAATGTGTTCGCCGAGGACTGCACGATGGACAGCCCGAACCTCGACCGCGCGCTCCGTTTCAAATCCAACGCCCGTCGCGGCGGAGTCATTGAAAACGTCCACATGCGCAACGTGACCATCGGCCAAGTTGCCGAGGCGATAGTCACCGTTGATTTCACCTACGAGGAAGGCGCGAACGGCCCCTACGCGCCCGTGTTGCGCAACGTCTCGCTTGAAAACGTGACGAGCAAGAAAAGCCCGCGCATCTTCTACATCACGAGTTTCCCCGCCGCGAAAATCGACGACATCCGCCTGAAAAATTGCACCTTTGACGGCCTCGACGCGCCCGAGCTGATGACCTACGCGGGCCGCATCACCTTTGACAACGTGACCGCGCTCCCCGCGAAAAAACCAAAAAGCCTGAGCACGCGCGCGGCGGAGTGAAAATCAGGGCGGATTGGCGCGGAGCCGGAATCGCGTTTTGGAGCGCGGGACTTCAGTCCCGCTTTTGACAGGCCAATTCATTGGTTCGTCTTTTTTTGGCCTGAGCCAAGTTTGCCAGTCGCGCGGCTGAATGTGCCATCATTATTGATATGCATCATCAGGTAATCAAATGCCCCGTCATATATGTTTTCCAGTGGAAGGTATTTTAGATATTGAACTTCCGTGGCGCCTATAAATAAAATATATCTTTGATTGTTTTCAGGATTTCTAAAAATTGCCTGATAAAAACACCTGCCTGGCCACGTTTGCTTGTTCAGCGTCACATGGTCTGAAAATGCGCGCAGCGCAGTCTTTACCTCGAATTGTTCCCATGCTTTATTGGTTTTTGAATTACCAACCAGTATCACCGAGTAATTTGAAAAGTCCTGCTGGTTAAAATCAATATCCTTGCATATATTAATTTTTGAAGAGTAGAATTTTGAAGCATACAAATCCTGTATCCTCGAACAGGCGGCCTCGATTTCATCATTCTCATATTTTGTGCCATCGGTGCCTTGTATGATTGCAACAGGCGTGGAAAAAATTTCTGACATTGGCCCTGAATATCCAAGTGCTTCGGATACATCCTTGGGTTTGTCACTAGGCGCGGCCAATGTTACCGAAGTGGCGCAGCGAAACACCCTGTCCCACGGGGTTTCGTCTGGCGGAGGGGTTGATAAGTCAACTGTAATTCCTCTGTTATGGGATTTTGCATTTTTTATGAATTCGTCGGTCAATGCAGCCTCTCCGTGCCCTTCCTCGGCGATTTCAGTATTGGTTGCGAATATTGAGATACTGCCGTTCTCCAACACAGCTTTTTCAGGGTCGGTGCCTTGCAACCACTCACGCTTCTCTTTTGAAACTTCATCCATGTAATCATCTGACGCCAACCTTGAAAATATAGCCCGGTTGTAAATTATCGAGGCAAATCTTTCAGGCCATGCCGCAACCGCGTTTCCCGCGAATATTCCGCCGCTGCAAACAGCATATAAACTAATCTTTTTTTCATCCAAATAATAATCTTTCCCCACGGCTTGCAATACCTCGTTCAAATAAGCATTTTCGCAAGGCAATCCTTCCGGGGCATTTCGGTAGCCAGGCCACAATAACGCCAGGCCATATTTTTCCGCAACCCTGCTCATGTTCACGGCGTCGTGATGCGCCGCAATAAAAGCGCTGGCTATGAATGGGTTTTTAGTGGCTGATATCGAAGTGGGAAATATAATTAGCAATGGTAATTTTTCGCCATCTTTGTGACTTCTCGGGACAAACAGGCGATAGTATTGCGTTGAGCCGTCAATCTCCGATTGGAAACCCCGGATATACAGCCCTTTTGAATCGCGCGCCGGATTTTCCACGCCGGAAGACATTTGACCAAGCAAACTGGACAGACTGTATAACGCATAAGCAACCTTTTCTTCCCAATTTATGTTATTCGGATTATAGTTGTCTGGATCGTAAAGTATCTTCATTCTTTCAATCAATGCCCCGGCATTGATCCTGCCTTTCTCATCTGGATTTATTTTTTCCAATAATGCTTCATACTTTTCCGTTAATTCCTCGGGGTCGCCCACCACAAACCGTTCTTCTCCTGAGCCTGTCGCGCTTTCATATTTGATCAAATAAACCCCTTCTGGTGGATCGGCTTTTTTATCCTTGGAAAATATCAAATCCTTCGAGTGCAATTCTTCGTCGCGCACTGCTTTTCCCGTGAACGAATCGAAGACACTTGCCTGCACCGCAAGGTGGTCCAAAAGTGGAGACCACTGAACAGCGGGCTTTTTTTGGGAAATACCCTTGGTGTAAACCAATCGTGTTAATAATCCCTCCCGCTCTCCCCACGCGGCATTAAAATCGCACGAGCCATCGGAAACCACGTCAATCTTCAATCTCGGGATTCTATTTGAAGATAATATTTTTAGTGCCAGAAAATTTTCACCTTTTGCCAGCATAATTGGGAAAGGGTGGTATTGCTCGCCATGCGGCATCAGCCATTTACCAACCACTCCCAGATACTTTCCGTTGAGAAAAACATCGATGTTATCATCATTCGATATATTTAAAATCACCAGTTTTTGCTTTTCCGACGTCAGGTTGCATAAGAACAGCATGACAGTGTCCCCAGCCCAGCCATTTGACTGGTCATTAAATTTTGAAAAATCAATCCCAGCGCCACCATCCGAAATGATTTTTGGGCCGGCATGCAATGGCCCGGACGCAAGTTCATTTGGCAAAAGCTCCATGTTCCCTTCGATTTTCAGGCCATCGGGCAACTTGTGCCAGTCAGCTCGGGATTCAATAGCCCACGGCCCGAAAGCTAGAAACCCTTGCAATGTTGTCGTGGTGTCACTCACGACGGTTTTGGGAATCGTCATGTCCGCCGCATATCCTGCATTGGCCAGCAACATGAGAAGAGTGAGTAAAAGCGTTTTTTTGGTGTTCATGGTATTTCAAATCAATTCGTTAAAAATCAAGGCAATGGCCTGGGCGCTATCTCCCATGTAATACCCCGTTCCTTTTGTCATATCGACCTTTGCGTGTATCTTGACGGCATATTCCCGCCAATTATGGAAACCGCCCCGACTTGTGTCCAATTCGGGCAATATTAACAAATCAAACTTTCGCGCATCCGGGCGCAATGCGCGCAATGGGGATAGCAAGACAATCTTTGCATTGGGAAAGCGCTGGTTGTTATCATAACCGGTCAGATTCCCCGCGAAAACGACAACTTTCGCGTTTTTCCCAACGGAGCCGTCGAATCTGTTTGTCGGGCTTATCCATGCAATCTGAGAAGTTTCCGCCGCGAATTTTCTAATAAAACGTCCGTAATAATATCCCAACACGTCACTGTCCCATATAAAAACACCGATATTATCCTTTTGTTTGTTTTGCCCATTGGCTCCGGATATTCTGGCGATTCCATCATGATAAATCGCCCCTTCATGTTTATTCAAAACCAAACACGACGCATAGAAAACCACCATGGCAAATGCCGTCATTGCGAGCACTCCGCCAAAATTCTTCAATGGCGCCAGTTGGAAAAGTTTCACTTGCCAGGTCCAAACGAGGCTTGCCACGACAGCAATGATAAATAACACCAAAAGAAACCCTGAGATGTAAATGCAAGTGAACCAATTGCACAGCATCATGGATAGCAAGCCGGCGCAAAAATATCCCAATGCGACGCCCCTTCTTCTCGCGGCATTGCCAGAAGTGGCGAATACTTTTATCACGACGAGCAACGGAAATAAATGGCAAAATGCCAGAACCGCCGTCATCCAAAGGCCATTTTCACATATCAGCGTGAGCGTGCCGCTAATTAATGTCGCCACCTGATAATCTCCAGCCAGCGGGCCATACCAGTTGGTGTAGATGTCACCCGAATTTCCCATGCCAACTCCGCTCCAAGGATTGTCAACAATCACCGCCATGCCTCCGCGAAATATTTCAATGCGGTGCTGGCTGCTGGCGTCGGTGTTCGCCGCCATGCTGGAAAAACGGAGAATGGCGCCAGTTAGAAACAACATTGCGACAAAAATCGCCGCCTTTAGCATCTCTGGTTTGGCGCCGCGCAGGATTTCCACCACATTGCCCTTGTTCCTGATGATGAACAAAACGGCCAAAACCAAGGCCACACACGCCAGCGAAACAATGGAACCGCGGGACAATGTCATGGCTATCAAACACAATATGCCAGATTCTATCAGAAAAAAAATCACGGGCACCCGCCGGCTCTGTTGAAAAAAATGTCTGGTGGACATTACGCCAAAATAGCAAAAGACAAGAAAACAGCCGGCCAAGTTAGGCTGGTGAAACCATAGACCGAGACGAGAAACTCCGTTAAAAATATAATTGCCCTCGAACATGAGTTTAATCCTTTTCGACCTTGATTCGTGTCAGCGGGTTTTCAATCGTTATTCGCCACGAGTTGTCTTCCTTTTGTCTTTTGTAGATAAATCCGACATGGCTGCAATAGGAATCGACTGCATCATTATCAATTTTGGATAGCTTCATATCAAAAAACTTCGCTCTTTCCATTGGCGCATAATAGGAAGAATAGCGGCGGAGTTGCCATGTGAAAGTGTGTTGAATTTTCAGATTGCCTTCGTGGACGACAATTTGAGTTAATAGGCCTTCCTCATCATATTGAAATCGAGCCACATTTTTTTCATCGGGATAAACTTGTGAGACAATTGTCAGTTTCCCATCATGGTATTGAAATAGATAATTCCTGCCGTTGATAAATAATCGATCTGGCTGGCCGTCATGATTCCAGTGGATGAATGCCTGAACGACATCATCTCCTGTCTTTATTTTCGTGATTCCGCCTTGCGTGCTTTCAACCCAAGCCACTATCTTTTTGTCAAGTGACATCGAAGACAAGTTTGTTGTATCATAATTGTATTCAATGCCATCACTGCCTTTTATCGAAGTTTCGACGCCACTGGCGCGAGTTATTCTTGAATTGCGTTCGCCCAGCTTGATTAGGCCGCCTGCCATAGTCCTCCACAAGAGGGATTTTTGAGGGCCGGGTATCAGCCACGATTCAGCACCAGCTAATTTTACGACCGTAATGACCTTTCCGGTATATCCATCAAGTGTGAGCTTGGGATATAAAAAAACTGGCATTTTAACATTATCGGAAAATTGCAGCACCCCAAGCGGTATTTTGAAATAAACGCCTCCGTCTTCATTGAGCGTGCAATCAGCTGGGGCAGCAAATAAATTGCCCATGCAGGAAAGTGTCAAAATTGTAAAAAGGGTCAATATCTTCATGCAAGGCTGAGAAAAAATTAATGTTTGGGTTTTGGTGCGTGGGAAAGAATGGTGCGGTATGCGGCCTTTATTACGTCAGATAATTTAAGCGCGGCCATTGCCTCTTTTAGCTCTTGAGGTTTTTTGGCGAACGCCTCGTTGATAACCACCGTGGCATATCTGTCTTTTAATGACTTGGATTTTATCAAATCAAGCCTGCCAAGTGCGTCGGTTAGATTAATTTCCATAAGAACTTTGGCATATTCACCATTTGCAATGTCGCGGTATGCCTGATTTGAAAGCGCTGGTATCCAAGCATCCAGTTTATCCGGGGCTTGTCGGGCAATAACCATGGAGGCCGTGACGATTGAATTCCATTTGGAATTCCCGTCTGGCATTGTGCTAATCAAATTCAGGGTCGCATCAGGATTGTAACTTGCATAATGCTTGATGATTGGAATGAGTGCGTGACTAATCTCTGGGATCCCCGCTCTTGCCACCAGCCATTTCATGGTTTTGTCCGGATTCTTTTGATAAAGCACGGGCAAGGCGACTTGCAAGGTTTGTTTGAAGACATTTCCCGAAAGCTCATCCAGCCAGTTCATGGCTACGTCAAGACCCTTGGTTTGCATCATCCGGACAAATATGGCCTGATAGAGAATGGGGTAATCTTTAGTATGTTCATAGTTGGCTTTCAGAAATTGCATTGCATTTGGAAAATCAGACCTCATCCAGCCGGTAATCAATGCCCAATATCGATTTTCCAAGTCCTTTGAATCAAGGACATCATCCTTGAATATGCTTGTGGCAAATCCCGCGTCACCACGGCTTGCCATTTCGGTTAAGGCAATCCGTCTGAAGGTTTCCAAGTCTTGGATGTTGGCTTTGTTTTCGTTCAAATAGTTCCAACTAGCCTTGGGATCTTGGATGATTAATTTTTTCAGGACATAACGCCTGTCAAAAAAATCAAGATTCTTGTAATTCCTCGAGTAATCCTCGTAAGTCCAACTGGCAAAAGACGCCACTTTCTTGTCAGCATCAGCGCCCAGGGATTTCAGTTGGCTTGAATAATCATCAGTAACCGCGGACTTGGTGGCTGGTTCGTTCGGCGCCAAGTTGAAATGAAAACCGAAGATTTTAAGCGCCAAAAACCCCAGGACAAAGCAAAGCGCGCAGTTTATTATCAAAAATTGTTTTCCTGTTTTGTTCATTTTGAGTCAACGTTTGCAGTGCCGTTCTTTTTGCGCAGGGTGTCGTTGTATTTTTTCAACAACTCCTTGGAAAACAAATTGCTGCTTACCAAATGCTTTGCTTCAAGCGGATGGGTTTTTACGAGAGCCAAAGCGAGGGTCAGCAATGACGTGTTTCGCGTAGTTTCATCCTTTATCTTAACTGCCCATGCTCTCGCTTGCTTCCAATCTTTCGTGCCGCCACAACCTTCGATAAAAGCTGTAATCAAATTATCGACGTCTGTTCCATTGAAAAATTGTAACTGAAGCCAGTTGTTCGCGCTTTTCACATCCACCAAAGCCCATTGTTTCATTATGGCTAATTGCATTTGCTTCGAGAGTGCAAAAGTCGGGGTTTTTCCAAACCACACCAAGCCCGCTTCTGGCACCTGCTGGACAATTCTTTTGACAAATGCCTCTCGTATTTTTGAAGAAGCGTTGAGAGATGGCTCTTCGGAAAACCATTGGAACGCTTGTGTCTGGTCTCTATCCATAATTTCATCTAATGAAATCAACCAAGCAAGTTCCTTCATGCTGGCATTCGAAAATTTGCCTGGCCATGTTTTAATTGCGTTCGCGCCTTGCGTGTGTTCATAATCGATTGCCAGGGGACGCAAGGTCTCCGTGGTGATTAGCGCAGCCGAACCGGGCTTGGTGTTTAGATATTCATAGAGTTTATCTGGAGTCGCGTAATACCATCCAAGGAGGGCTACGTTGAACGATTTATTTAAGCCTTGATTTCTGGAGTAATTTTTCACGCACCAATCCAAGCCGTTCTGTCCATAAAAATAACCCGCAGCCTCGCATATAAATAGCATGGACGCTGGCTTGAAAGTTTCCGAAATTGACTTGTCAACGACTTTTGCAGCCAGATCAGGGGATTTTTTTGCGGCTCTCGCAAGCATCAATTCCACTCGATTTCCTGCCGCCAAATCGGGAATTGCCAGCGGATCGACATTCTTTGTTTCCATTATTTCAACGTGCTGCTGGCTGGGGAGGGGATGCCATTTCGTGTAAATATAGCATGATACTCCGCCAAGAAGAAAACATGCTGCTAATAATAAGAAAGCTGTTCGCGTCATAATTTTAATATAAAAATATTACGCCTATATTTCGGACTTGTAAATCACACAAAATGCCATTGCCTCAGGCAATGGCATTTTGTCGGACAAATCACATGATACTTATTCGGTATCAGGAGTTGTATCATAACCTGTATCGTCATCCGCATCGGTAGGCACGCCGGTGGTAACAGAGCTGGTGCTACCATCTTCATAGGTATACGTGGTTGTTACAGAACCATCAGGATTATATTTAGTAGATTGGCCGACAACAGTAGTGGAAGGGTCATCCCCTGAATCCATGGAACCTGGATCATCAGGAGGATCAGGGGGAGGGTAGGGATCATCATCGTTATTGAAGCCAGCACCGCCGCCGCCACCAGTAGTTCCACCAGTGCCACCGTCGCTACCACCGCCACCGCTACTGCCACTACCTGTTGCGGGAGGAGTTGTGGGATTTCCTGATTGATCAACTGACTGTCCCTTCCCATTAAACATTACACCGGGGAACTTATAATTAATGGTAAAAGATATTTGTCCACCAGAGCTTACGCCAGGTGGAACTGTGGCACCACCTGCCGTCCAACTGAACGTAATTACACCAGTGCTATTTTCAGTATTCTGGACAGAAATATGAAAATCAATTCCATTATTAGAAAACCCAAAATCCCCCTGCAAAATTGGAGTCATGGAATTAATATTTCCACCACTCCATATAACATTATAATTCCAACTTATATTACTGGATGCTGAAATATAATTATTCCACATTGTAGGATTGGTTTGACCAAAACCACCGTCTACACTGGGGATCCCGATGTCACCAACTTTCGTATGTTGCGTAGTCGTCCATTGATTTGCGGTGAGTTGAGCAAGTCCTGGCGTTGTCAATGCCAGCGCGAATGGTAGTAGTAGTAATGTTATTTTATTCATGGAGTTGATTAGGCTGAAAAAATTATTGCGCGGAATTATTAGGCTCCTTGGCTAAATCTGAAACCATTGTGGCTATTTTTCCAAATTCATCTTTAAAAGAAGCATCGGCGAAATGAGAATAGCGTTTGAAAATATTGCCGTTACCATGATCCACCTCCATCGTGATATTTATCGCAGGCGCTACAGCAATGGAAAGAGGGGGGTTGGTTGGATTACTTATTTCCCTAGAGTCTGTTAGTTTCATCTCGGCCCCGGTGAATGTAAAGGTGTGTGGATCTCGACCAAAATCAAACATTTGGCTTCTAACATCGCTATCCATATCGTCATTAAATAGACTCCATCTATTGTCACCGATTATTTTATACAAGTCCCCAAGGGTTTTTTGTTCCAGTTCTGTCGCCTGTTCGGCGGATAATTGAATTTTGAACTTGATTGTGGTGTTACTTGCTTCGATGACTGTCGCCTGATCCGCCATCAGTTCGCAAACACGCTGGCGAGTGGAGCTAATAATAGACATAGCTTGATCAACTTCCTGATCATTCAATTTCAACTCCTTAGCCAATCTTGCTTCCATGCCATATCCAAGGCGAGCATCAGTGTATTTAAATGTGGGCTTCTGTTTCAAAACACTGTCGTTGCCAGATGCTACCTCGGGCTTAGGCTGCACGAACTTTGCCTGTCCGGTCGTTCCAGTTCTTTTCTCTGAGGGCACTTTGCTGGAATGCTCACGTGGATAAAACCAAACCAATCCCACGGCCACGAGAGTCACGACCACAAGGATGCCAAAAGTTGATAAGCTGGATGAAGAGTTCATGTGAGGAATAAGATTGGCGTGGCAGGTTGTTCAAAAACTGGTTTTTTCACCCTCAAAATTCCGGAGTGGCAATCGCACGTGTCTGTTTTCGCGCTACACTCCACCCCCGTCCTGTCGCGATTGGCGGGATTGATGGAGGAAAAACTGGAAATCAGGAAAGGCATCGCTTGTTGGAATTTTTTAGTCCTTGTGCGCGTTACGGGCTGAAGGTTACTAAATGCCTCGTTAAGTTTCACCAAATTCTTAATCTGACAGTCCGTGCCGCTCGCACGTTGCGCCCCAAGAGACTTGCCGGTGGCACTTGAAATCGCCGCCCCTTACCGTCGGCACCGACGAAATTCCCAACCAATGCCCCAGTCGCGCCCCAATGGAAACCATGAGCAATCTTTTTCGAATTGATTCGCGGTTGTCCCGGTTATTTTGCTCGCGGCGATGTCCGCCGTGGCACGGGCTGCCAGCCCGTGAGTTTGGAGATGGCGTGGCCTGCCAGCCCATGTGAACCTCAAACGCACGCTTTTGTGCCTTGCAAAATCACGGACTGGGTATCCATTTAGCGACGAGGCGCTTTTTTGGAGTGCGGTGGCACGTAGCGCGACAGCGCGGAGATGGTCGCGCCGCAGGCGCGGCCCCGAAGCGAAGCGGAGGGGTGCTTCTGACCGGGCGCCCGCGCAGCGGGCGGGCAGAAGCACAAAGGGAGCGTCAGCGACCGGCGACACCGCCTTGAAAGGCGCGTGCAAAACGGCGGACGTGAATCGCCCAAAGCGGTGTCGCCGCTTCGCTCTGCCACCGCACTCCAAAGTGGCGGCGAGAAAATCGCAAAGGACGACGCCCATCCAGAGCGTGAAGGTTTGCAAGCGCGCGGGCGCGACGCGTGGGCGGAAACCGAAACTGATGTAGAGGTTGCCGTTGGATTCGCTCAGCCAGGGGCGCCCGAAACGGCCGCGTCCCTTGGTTTGTCGGCGGGCGATGACAACGAGCGGCGTGGCGCAATCGGCGGCGAGCAGGCGCGCGGCTTCGTCGTTGGTGCTGCCGAGCGTGTCGTAATGAAAAATTTCCGGCGTGGTCATTTGCGGGTCTGGCGGGTCTGCCAGTCGAGGCCGATGTCGACCCACACGCTTTGGTGGACGAGCGCGCCGGTGGAAACGAAATCGAGGCCGAGGTTCGCGAGTTTCGGAAGCGTTTTGAGCGTGATGCCGCCGCTCGCTTCGGTAAAGGCGCGCCCGGCGATGAGCGCGACGGCGCGCCGGAGTGCGGCGAGGGAAAAGTTGTCGAGGAGGATGACATCGGCTCCGGCGTCGAGCACGGCGGGGATTTGCGCGAGGCGGTCGACTTCCACTTCGACGGGGAGCGCGGGGACGGCGCGCTTGGCGCGGGCGACGGCGGCGGCGAGATTGTCGTCGGAGCCGAGGAGCGCGAGGTGGTTGTCCTTGAGCATGACGCGGTCGAAGAGACCGAGACGGTGATTCCAGCCGCCGCCGCGCGCGACGGCGTATTTTTCGAGCATACGGTAGGCCGGCGTGGTTTTGCGCGTGTCGAGCAGGCGCGTGCAAATGCGGCGCGAGTCGCGCGAGTCGCGCGCCGACTCTGGACTCCGGACTCCGGACTCCGGGGTTGGGAC
>Ga0123357_10011378_pt1 | contig 11402 bp, 7 predicted proteins | sample TergutEmb28metaG_FD_89873 | JGI IMG/M metagenome (GOLD analysis project Ga0123357, IMG submission 89873) | Embiratermes neotenicus P4 segment gut microbial communities from Petit-Saut dam, French Guiana - Emb289 P4 | ecosystem: Host-associated > Arthropoda: Insects > Digestive system > Gut ...
ACTGCTACCTGCTGCTAGCCTGGCCAGGCTAGCAGCAGGTAGCAGTATTGGTCTAACAAATACCTGACGCTGTATGTGCAGTTTTGAGCTCCGGATGATGGAAGGAAAACCCGTCTGAAACATTTACAGCGTCTTACAGAAATAAATAAATTGTGAAACGTTGCATCTTATTGGTTATAGGGTGCGAATATATTAGCGATGCACGGGTATATGAATGTTAAAGCCCATACAGTTATGGTCTTTCTTCATGGTATTCGTACTTGCGACAGGGTTCTCTGTGAGTTAGGAGCCGAGTACGAAGACCACTAAGCATCAAATTTCGTTGCTAATTAACGAAGACTGTCTTCTTTGTGAGGTTCGAAATCAGCTTAGGAAGCAGTTGAGTATCGCGCATCGAGAACAAGAGACTGCAAGTGTGGAGTAGTAACATTTAAGACGTACCGATTGTAAATCTCCCCATTTACAATATCTCGATAATGACAGATTCCAAATACCTTGCAACGATACAGAGAAAATTTACAGTGTTTATGTGTCAAAATACTCGAAGTCTTCTGGAAAATATTCAGGAATGTAATATGTAGCATAAGTAGTAGAGGGAAGGCCGACTTGTTGTTTTACGCCAATTTGTATGCAGATTTCCCGAATGGTTATTCTCTTGCAAATTTCACGGCAGTAGTACTTTTACTTACTTATTTATTCGTTTATTATTCATTTATTTATTTATTTATTCGTGCTCTCTTCAGCGACGTTCGGAATATAATTATATCAAATGGCAGCATATATGGAAAACTGGAAAAGGCATGGAACGAGCGTTCGTGGACAAATTAATTTATTATTCCGACATATTCCTGTTGTGACTGAGGGAAAACACGAAAATTCCAAATAAGATTATTCGATGTGCTAGGTGGAATTCGAATTGGGCACCTTCACGAATACCAATCAAAGCGATGCATCTAACACATTTACTGCATGTTTCCACCTTCATGCTTGCTGTAGGTCTATGACTCGACCAGGTTTTCTGCCTCGATTTGATAAAGCTTTTAATTTTTCGGTGAAATCCAGTGACACTTGTGTCTACGTGTTATTTTATGTCGTAATCCGATCTTGGAGTTTCTGACTGCTAGGCTATAACGGAAATTACTTATTAATTCTTGGAATGTGTTACAACGTACTCCACTAACGAATATTATTTTTCCTTCAATTTAATGCACCTAAAATATTTTCGGACAATATTTTTTGATTGCTTCTACCACAAATTGCTGAAGATTTTACACTTTTGTAAATTTGCTGTTACTTAAGGATCATTTCTATTACAACAATGCAAATCGTAACAAAAATACAAGCAAAACGCGAATTTTCACAGCGGTTTTGATAGAAATGTTTGGGGTCTGGGATAAATATGTTTGAAAAATCCGTTCATAAAGATAACAAGACTGAAAGTGACGTTATACAGACCGTACGAAGGCGTCCTGTTCTTTCAAAATGTCACGTCTCACAATACAGGTGGGAATGTAATTCCCCTACCCCAATAACAAAAGCACAGACCTCCCTCCGTGGATTTTCACTTTAACACACAAATGTTCAGCATCATTATATGCAGATCTTTGATAACGATTTTCACCGATATCGGATGACACATGTCGACAGTGCTGACAGCAATTCATTCGTGCCCAAGAACAAAAGTATGGTGTCCACTGTGTCTATTATCACAAAACTGAAAACCCACAGAGCTAGTCCTGTCGACATCTCTTATTCTAAATTTTACCCATATCGGATGAAGAGGTAGAAATTACGGACATAATTTTACTTACGATACTACTTAATATGGTTTATAATTACGGAGTTTTCTACCCCGTAAAGTAGCCTAAAACAAATAGGAATTTTCAGGTGACCTGAGGCCTACAGTCCAAGCATGTCAGCCTAGCTGTCAACACAAAATGATACACTCTTTGAATTACATCACAATTTCGGGGTAACAGAAAAACCCGTCCCTTGCCTCCATGTCAATCCTCCCTTCCTATGTAAAACAGCACAGTACGGAATGCAACATTAATATTCATTTTTTTTTTTTTTACGTTTTGCTGACCGTGCATCTCAGTATATTTATCTCAGTAATTAACCAACTTGATGCACAAAAGTTTTTCTTTACAATAAGTTTATTTCATGCCCCTACATGTTTCGAGCACCGTGTGCTCGAAACACGTAGAGGCATGAAATAAACTTATTGTAAAACAAAACTTTGTGCATCAAGTTGGTTAATTACTGAGATAAATTAATATTCATGTCTTGAATGACCCACGTTAGAAACGGCTATCGGTTACATGTACCCTGAGGGTTCATAATATATTTGGTATATACTTGTATTACGTCGTGTTTCAACATGAACTGTTCGAAGCCCATTGCTAACTACGTGTCCCATCAGCTGTAAAAATAAGAAATTTGGTTTACCTACCAAGCGTACGATTATCAGGGTAAAGGCCGATTGCTGCCCAAAATGCATTAACCAATAGGTCTTTATAATGGCCATGGAGTGTGTCAAGTGTGAGACAAAAACTGAATATCTACATAAATTTAGAGGCAAGTGTGTCTTCGAAACGTTAAAGTCGATTGACCTTGAATGCCTTACCACGAATTACCACAAGTTACAGTGTCTCATATTCTTTATAATTAGCAGAACTGGTTGTGAACTTCATTCTCCTATATAGGGGTGTTGCATTACGGCCTTGAAAACTAATGAATCGGTTGGATAAAAGAAAGATCAGGACAGCAGAAATAAAGTTCCCATCACCACGGAAGAAGTTAAAAGCAAAAATAAAGGGCGATAAATTCTCAGTCCCTGTCATTTACATAAGTTAGTATGTATGAAATGGCCACTCAATAAAGCTTCAGGTAAGACTTCTTGATAAATGAGAGAGCACTGTTACAAGGTGAAGCATGCTTTTACGTGCTGCTTTTTGTGGTTTATTAAGCGTGGCCGTCAGTAGTTATAATACCTAGCAACGAAGGCAGATGAATGACTACGAATATGGAGGATTGGTGGAGTGATATTTGTGAAGTAAGAAAAGCACAGTATTTGGAGGGAAACGTCACAATGCTGCTTTGTCCACCAAAAGAAAACAAATGAGATTGAACGTAGCCCCTACGCGTTTTTGTATAAGAATAGTAAGTTTTGTGAATATTGTAAGTGCCCATACTGCAGTATAGACACGGAAGCTTTCAGGAAGTAAACCCATGGTGTTTTCAGCAAATGGGATGTACTCCCACGTCAACGATCGGATGGAGCTAAGCTGCCTGAGCGTTTCAGAATACCTCTCCAGATGAGAATTTGTAATGCAAAGTTGTGGATGTGCCAAGAACATGTGGTGATGGAAAAAGCATTAAGTGTTCTACCGCCTCAGGGAAATTTCAGGACGGGAATTTAACTGAAAATGTCCACCTAAAATTTGCAATTATCACTTGAATTACGAGGTATTCTCTGAAAACCTATCATTTCAACCATTCCTCTCTCTCTTAAAAACAACGAAGACTTTATTAGACATTCGTCTCTCTACTTTATTTAATGACGCTGTCAGTATCTCGGACTTCACTGTTACAAATATTGCGATAATCAGTGAATAATAAACTCAAAATTTGTATAAAGAAGTGGTCGCACTCTAATTTGAGGCACTACAGCAGCATTTGGAAGGAGGGACTGAGAACTACACAAACTCTCAGTCAAAATATTGTCCCCACGCCGATATTTGAACCCAGAACCCTCCGCCCCAACCACGAAGGAGTACTAAGCAAACAGCCGCGGCATTAGATTATACAAGTCGCCTTTAAACGAAAAGATTTTTTTATCCCTTCATAAATTCCGATAATGCTGCCCGCAGTCAGGATTAAAGCGGAACACTTCGTGGCCTAATTCTGGCGGATCTTCTCATTATCAAAAATCATTATTTCACTTTCTAAATAGCAAATCTTGCTGTCACGGGCCGTTTTAGTCGAAAAATATAGGAGAGGAAACTATGTAAAATTGCAAATGCCACTACATCTTGTAACAAATACAATGAATACTTATTAAAATTTAAAACTAAACTATATTTTGTGTTTATCTGATTATTAGTTTCACTTGTCATGGTTTCCAGCTAATAGGGGCACACATAGAGTTACGTATTAAGCACCAAAGCTTAATCTTGCATAATACGTGAATCAAATTCAATTCAGTTCATTAACGTGCAGGCTTGACAACTCAGAGCCAAGGATGAAACGAGAACGAATATGTAAACACAAAAATACAAAGCCCAATTACAAAATAATAACAAAAGCACAACAAAGGTAGGGTGTGAATGGTGACTCAACGCCCTATCAAAATACTGTCAGATTCCAACAAAATTCCTCAACACACAAAAACAGTAACACCGATAAACACAAGTATACAATGAATGCAATGCATAGGAAGGTAGAAAATGGGTAAAACTGGTAAGATTATGTGCTGATTGGCTACTCAGAGAAAATGTTTACCAAATTGCATTTCAACAAAAAAGACAGTGCGGTGTTTCTGACCGAATATAGTCAATATGATCAATGTTTTTAGAATATAAACTGGTTTTCTAGGTAAGTTTATGCCTCTTCAGTCCACGTTTGCGGTTTTACGCGACTAACCGAAATTCCCACATATGACTGAAAACGTGGGGTAGGAATGAGAACATGGAGACTAGTGACGTTCGAAAGGGACAGGACAGATTTCAGACAATACACATTAGACTATACTAAGATTATTCTTCGACACTCGGGATTACGGTCCTGCAAGAAATTTCTACTATCCTTTGCTTGACACGATAACACATATACTGGGTACAAGTGACATGTACCATCAGCTTTCTAAACAGCTGCGTCTGACAAGCGGGTTCTGGACAGTATTTATCGTCATTTGTCTGAAGTACTGCTAATACTTCTCGCATCAAGTAACAACCCCTAACTTCCGTCATTTCCTCCCCTACATTTCCCCCCATAACGGAGCCGCGAAGTGAAGATTTGGCGACTTGAGGAGGCCAAGGCTCTAGTCAAGCCTTACTGCCAAGATTATGATGATGATGATGATGGTGGTGGTGATGATGATGGAGAATACAAAGAAAAGTTCTCAACACTGTCGGAAATGTTACAAAATTTGTTCCAGTTTTACGAGGATGTTTCAAAACGAGTACACAAAGAAAGACACGAAAGAAGAAACAAATAGAAGTAACAGAAAATACTGCCATGCCATATTATTGGATTCAAAATTTTATCGCGCCATAACAGTAATTGTAACGCGTCGTAACAGTAATCTTCGTAAAAAGTAAACCTTGGCCAAAACCGAAGCCCTACAGATGTACGACAGGGGTTTCCCCATGTGCTCACTAAAAGCTGTCAGTAAATTCCACCTGGTTTCGCCAATATCTCGGAATGCTGTGTGGCAAGTGGAACAGTTAGTGTGGAGGGGGTGTTTGCTTTCGGTTTGATCCACAGCTCACAGCCCGTCCGTCAACATTGAGCAACCAACTTGGTCGTGGTCGCCATGCTCATAGCATGGATCACAGCCAGAAATGGGTTGTTCACCCGTCAGTGAGTCTCCCTGCCAAGGCCCTTCTATATCATTGCACAATTCTAAGACTGAAAAATTAATTCTTTGTTATATCATTTTGGCAAGGGCCTCCAAATGCTACACGAAAGGAAGACCCGACGTGCAATAACAGAATGTGTACAACAATATCAGCCTTTGCTTCGTTGAAGGAGGAAAACATTTCGACCCACAATAACAGTTTTCTCTGCAACAGTGTAATGTTTATCGTTCCCGCTGTCACCACCTACTCCACTTGGGGAAAAAGAAATTTGAACTGCTCAGACTTTCCTCGCATATTACTTCAGTTTTCCTTCCAGTGGTTTTTAATGTTGCCTTCCAAACTGGACACACGACCTACGTAGCGGCTCTCAGGACCACCACCCATCTACGAACTGGGTGCAGAAAACCATATGCTGCAACTTAACATCTAATGCTTCTGATGATGGGCGTATGCGCCCGAAACATGTCGAGCTAAAGAAAATCCAATAAATTACATTATTGCATCATGTTGGCATTTCACTTTATTTCATGATGAAGATGCACGGTCAAACAACCCTCAAACTTGGAATAACTCTTGGGTAGACGTAAGTGTAAGGAAAAAATTGGACTGTAAAAGAAACTGGATTTCCGAGTGTGGACTGGATGCAGATGACTCGGTATAAGGTCCATGGAAAACTCTTCTGAACGCGGAAAGGAATCTTCGGATTCCATATATGTGAGGAATATCTTAACGAACGGAACGAACGTCGAGTTCTTAATAAAAATTTTGTTCCATTACAAAAATTCTGGTGAAATATCCCAATAAGAACCGCTTGAAATTGTGTAGCAGCCTGAACAGACATCAAATAAGGTGCGTCTATTTTAGGTCCTTCGTGGAAAGAACACACGAAAACGAAACGTTGTCATGCAGTGAAGTAATTAAAAAGTTTCGTTTTGATAAACTGAAAAAGTGTAGTATAAAAATCACAAATTCACATTAATATACGGTCGAATCCTACAGGCCTAGGACAGAGAAAGCAGTTACCCATGTCCAAATTGCATCCAGGATTCGACAGAAGGTGGTTAACGTATGTCGTTCCAATCGCGTGACTCAAGAAAGTAATGCAGAAAGCCCTCCCATTGAAGCCCGAAACGTTGATCTACCAAACTGCACAGCTCCGTATACCGTAAAACACTAGTTACACTACAGTGAGAACGTCAGATTTCGTGTAATTAACTGATACTCCTATGCGCGATATGTAGAATAATTTACGGGACACTTGAGTTGTACATGTGAAATACTCTAAAATTATCCTTGTACATGAGATAAAGGCATATGGGGGAATGGAAGTGTACATCCACTCATTCTTAACCCCGGCAGTACTACGTGGAGGTAAGTGGTCAGATTCACGACCCGGTCACTTTATCCCAGGGTAACGAGACCCCAGTACTTACTGACTAGGAAGTGGTTGGGCCCCAGAGCCAGTTTTTACCATTTGGAAAAGAGAAAAAAGCTCTTGTCCTTGCCGGGAATCGAAACAGAAATCCTCAATTATCCACCCCGCCGAGTGAGCTTTCCCGGCTGCTTGGTTGAAAATAACGCTGCCAAAGAATCCGCTTATAATAACGTGAGATGAATGCAGGTATCATCAGCTTCTTCTCGGAATCTGTAATCCTAACACATTTTCTTTAAAGTCAGTTTACATAACCGGACCCTGATCTCTGTTTTCAGATCTGCGTTACCTATAACTCCGCCCCTGTGTGGCGTCACTGCACAACTGACGTCAGGTGCGAACATAATCGCCACGTTTACGCATCGCAACTGCTACCTTGGTGACAACATTGTCTCACTGGCTGTTAAATATCTTTGATACAGTACTACATATGACCACGTGTACGACCTCACAAAACAACAAAAACTTGTTAGGATGTTTCGTGCTTAATTTCGGACATGTCTCGTTACTTGTGCATTTTCAACCCACGCGCTAACTTCATGCAAGGTATTCACAAATACGAACTTCCTCCCTGTTGTGGTACAATACATATTGATCTCAATAAGCGACAGGTCTGCTGCATCCAGTTCACAGGATGACAGGGCGAATTACGAGTATTTCGAATCTGTAAACAAATTTACTTTGTTGGGTACTTGCGTATTACAAGTTAAGTTATAGACATTTGCCCAAAAATGTGTGATGAAATAGTTCTATGCAACACTGCCCTCTCTTGTAGCCAGCCAAAAAATCCTCCGTCTTTTAGGGAATTCGAAGGTTTATTGCTTCTTTATTGTCTCCTTCACAGCAGTCCGACATAACATCTTAGGCTGAACCACTTCAATCCAGTCCATATTCTCCACATGCACTATAATTTTCATACAGTCCTCCCACCTACGCCTAGGTTTCCAGTGTGGTCTTTTCCCCTCAAGGTTTACCATTTAAATCTTTTACAAACTTCTTTCCTCTCCTATGCTTCTTACATGACCTGTACTTCTCAGCTTCTTGGATGTAATTGCGGTAATAACAAACGAAAAGTATAAACTATGAAACATTTCCTTCCTTCCACCTTAATGTTACTTCGTCTTTGTTAGGTCCAAATATTCGTTAAATTTCCTAAAAACACACATTCAAACGCCTCCATTCTGTGTTCTCGCTTTATGGTGGAAAGGACCAATTTCACATCCATATACAAGCATTTATGAGTTCATAATGTATTTCTATTTTAAACTTTTGGTGTCAAGATAAAATATTCTGAATTGAATGACAGCAAGGGTTTAGCGGAGTTCAATCTGATACTGGTTCTTCATGGACAGACAACTTAAATGTAGCCACACATTCTGAAACACACAGTTAAGCCAGGACACGTGGATGATGCCATCCGTCTCCTTAAAGGAAAGCTGTATTAAAATCTCTCAAAACTGACAGCGACAGCATTAAAAACATAAAAAATACATTAAAGAGACTGTATCTTAGCTAACTGAGGTTAGCTACGCTATGAACTTCAAAGGAGTACGCCTGTTGTACGAAGTCTAGCAGAAACCAGTCCTCTGTCTTGACCTGCCCATTATCTTCCCATTTATCCCCTGACCCAGTTTCCTCTTCAGCTGTTCCTCACAGACGCTCCAAGTTTCAACATACCAGGCGGCTCAGACCGAGTCTCTGGGACCACAAGGTAACTTCTGGCAACAGTGACTGCTTCTGGTATCAACTTGCAAACAACGTCTGGACTCTGCAGTGGTCTGTAAAGAACGCGGGTCCAAGTGTGGCAAATGAGGCCCCCGCTGACATTCACCACACAGTTGCTGCTCAGCCTGAAACGCAGTCTATCTGTAATGCAGCATTTTGTACATTGGTGGTTTGTGTTATTCGGATCTACAGCATCTGATTGCTTTATTTCAATGAATGGATCATACTTGGCCATATCTGGCGAAAAACTGAAGAACCCTGCCTTCACAGGTTTCATACGTTTCAACAAAAAATTCCGCACTTCAAACTCTTGTTCTATTATACAGTAGGCCTATTCAATCCAACAATTTGCACAATCAATAATATATAATCACTTGTCATTTATGATGTCCCTCCTACACGTTTTAAGCTCTATAACGCCATCATCAGGAAGACTGTATGCAAAGGAATACAGCAACAGCAAAGTCTTTCAAAGATGTGCACTTACAGGGTTAAAATACAATATTATGGATTAAAATTTTAGGCCACCAAGACATTAACATCGACTAACAATACCGGGATAACTCTCTTCGAATGAAGATGACTACATTCTTATAGATTTTTTTGGCAATTTAAGATAAAATATTATTAAGAAATGCGAAACCTTTCTAACTGATTTATATTTTAAGCATTTTAACATTTTTAATCGGCAATAGTGTATTTTAGCACTACACATACACATCTTCTACAGAATTGCTGTAACCCTGATGATAACTTTGCACAGGCCGAAGCATGTGGGAGGAATATCATAATCTTCTTCTTCTTCCAGTGGCACTACAGCCCATTGTGGGCTTTGGCCGGTCGAACAATTTCCTTCCTTTTTTCCTATCTGCCACCAACTGTCTCCATCTTCTCACTCCCAGCACTTGAAGATCTCTTTCTGCTTCCTCTTTCCATCTTTCCTGGGTCTTCCCCTTCTTCTCGTCCTTTCCAATTCTTGAGTGAAGATCTTTTTGGGCATCCTATCCTCCTCCATTCTCTCTAGGTAACCTAACCAGCTTATCCTTTGTCCTTTCATCCATTTTACTATATTTTCTCCTTTGCTCATCTCTTCTAGTTCTCGATTCGTCCGACATTTCCATTCCCCGCTTTCATATTTAGGACCATATATTCTTCTAAATATTTTCCTTTCAAAAATTAGCAGAGTTTGTTCTTCTTTCTTCGTCAACGTCCATGCTTCCGCTCCATACGACACTGCCGGTCTTATTAGTGTCTTATATAGTATAATTTTAGTAGCTATGGAAAAAAAAACTCGACTCCTGAAGCGAATTATAGCGGCAAAATAAGTTCTATTGCCGGCCAAAATACGTCTTTTTATTTATTTTTCCACGCTATTATCATTACTGATTAGCGTACCCAAGTATATGAACTCGGCTACTCCTTCATAAGTTACACCATTTATGGTTGCCCCTTTCACTGATCTTCGGGATGGGGACGCTGGAAATCTCATATTTTTTGTCTTGTCGGGGTTTATTACCAGGCCCACACTACCTGCTTCTCTGCTTATCTCAGCACACATTGCTTCAAGAGCTGGAAGGCTCCTTGCAGTTACCAAAATATCATCGGCATATCCACAGATTGGGAGGAACATCACAAATTAAAAATTCTTATTTCTTATTTTTTTGTACAAAGTACTGGATCAAATACTGTGTATTAGTCTAATGTACGGATTATGTGCTGCATTAAATCGTGCCCTACTACAAGCATGCAGAATGTTTACATGTATGTGACGGATTCCAGCGTTATTTGACGGCACTGTGTCAATGGCACTGAGTGCTGAGCTTGCAGAATGCGAGCGCCAACGCAGAACGAGCTGAAAAAGAAATGGGTCGTGTCCTATATATATATCAGTATTTTCCCGCAAAGTTGTCTGCCACGTCTACAGTAAAGTTAATTCCCAGTCAAGATGGTTGGTTCACTGTTACATAGACCAATAGTAAGACGCAGCCTGCTAGCTGCGGTGTCAAAAACACAGTACCACACAAAATAACATCACATATTTTCTGATCGTCTGTAAATGCCTGTGTCTCAAAAATATTTAAAAATTTTGGTAACAGTTTCATGAAGCATCAATTTGAAGCTGAATGTCTATACCAAACTACACAGTGCCACATTCAACAACAGTCCTCATGGATAATTCCATGAGAACCACAAATGTTATAAATATCATATTCCAACATATTAAACAATAATAATATTTTCACGTTAGTTTTCTCGTCTTTCAAGGAATGTATAACAGTTCAGCACACGAAGAGCTACTTGGAAGGAAAATTGTCCGGAAAGTAGTCTGAGTTACTAAAATTATTAGTTTTGGGGCATAAATATGTGGTACCACTAATCAGAATAGGCTAAAGTTGTAATTACTGATTTGTTCGTTTATACATAACAAAAAACAGACACGTTCTCATTTAATATGAAATAATGTGAATTGCCAACTTGATGCAACAAGGTAATTTTATTGATAAATTCTGAGTTCGATACGTTTCGGTACATACGCCCATCATCAGGAGTATTATATGTTGAGTTGCAGCATATGGTTTTCTGCACCGAGTTTTTGGATGGGTGGTGGTCTTCAGAGCCGCTGCGTAGGTCGTGTGTACGGTGCGGATGGTGCAGAAAACCAT
>Ga0123357_10011379_pt1 | contig 11402 bp, 7 predicted proteins | sample TergutEmb28metaG_FD_89873 | JGI IMG/M metagenome (GOLD analysis project Ga0123357, IMG submission 89873) | Embiratermes neotenicus P4 segment gut microbial communities from Petit-Saut dam, French Guiana - Emb289 P4 | ecosystem: Host-associated > Arthropoda: Insects > Digestive system > Gut ...
ACCGCCATAGCCACACTGAAACGGAACGCCAACACACACCGAACCAGATACCACCCATGAAATAACAACCAGTTAGTCGCAGACTCCTGAAGATGGTCGTATTAACGGCCGAAACATGTTGAGTAATGAGTAATAAATGAGTATTGAATATATAATAAAATAAGTGGCATCAAGTTGGTTTCTCTTTACTCAACTATAAAGATGATGCACGGTCCAATAAACATAAGATTAACCAAAAACTTGTTTATATAATTGGTAATAAAATGTAAACAAACCCTTACGTAGTTAGTTTTACAGGTTTACGCTGAAAACATTAACTTTCAATTAGAATTTAGCAAGAACAAAAATTATCATGAGAAGACTGCCTACTGGTACGTACACTGTCACTTCCATCGTACTGAAACAACTTAAGCAGCACATCAACGGCGTCACTTCGTTCAGGCTTTCTAAATCGCTTTATTCTCGATCCGTTCAAACGCATTAATAATTTGGTTCTGTCTTCCCAAATCCTTCGGACGGTAGAGTTCATAAGACCAAATTTCCGACACACGTCAGAATTCCTTTTCTACATCTTCTGTTTCTTGTATCACTTTACTAGTCTCCTGCTATGTGCAGGAGTAGGGATGTAGAGGGGAATTTTACACACAAAGAAATTACCGTTACTGTTGTCATTGTCGAGGCCTGGAATTTATGTAGCTAAATGGAAAGGGACGAGGAGATGGCCACATTATCAGAATGGTTTAATTCTTGGAAAATTGGCAATGTCGTAATATCCGAGGGTGGAACTCGTACGGATGTCGTACTAAGCAAGGCAAAAAATCATGTGACACTGGGGAATTAGTCGGTACCACAGAATGTAAAACGTTACAGCCGAGGTGTCGCACAACCCGAGGTCGTTATAACCGAGTTCAACTGTATTTTTAACTAAACATGACATTTGTGCCTACTCCCTGAAGCTGGTTACGTATGTTAGCCGAAACATGGAGTAATTTGTATACAGTATAAACTGCGAAATAAGTGGGAATATATCTTATATGTATATTAGTCATTGCACGGAATATGTATAATATTAAGCACGTTAAATATTTTTGACAATAACTTTGTAAATAGGATCTTCGTGGAATAAAATAGTCTACTCACCCAAAAACCACAATTGCAAATACATTTGCATCAATAATGTAAAGAGCATACAACGTCACACAACACGCCACAGCAACTAAATTTGTTACAACAGGAAATACAAGCACATCACTGGGAATTGACAAACAGGAAACTCTATCAGCTAGATCTGTGCCAGTTATCCTTCAGTTTTTGTTTCCTCCTTCCTCGTCCAGACTAAATTCCTTCATAATTCGCTGTAACTCGCTGTACCTCCTATTCCCCTCGGATAAAAATGACTTAAAAATTTTGTGGTCGCCAATAAATTATTCACCCAGTTTGACTGAGAAGTACGTCAATCTCATAGCGAGGCACATTACGTATCACGAAGAAAACAATACCTAAGCGTGATATCAGGGGTCTTCGCTCATTCCGAATAGCGAAGGCAACAAGAGTAACTGAATTATTATTAAGGTATTTAAAAAAGATTGTACTTGCGTAACTAAGACACGGAAAATAATGGGTGGATTGTGAGAAGTGCGCAATGAAGAGCTAACTACCTACCTAACCATATGAAGGAGGGACCTTCTTGAGAAGCTAAAAAGTCCTCAGCTAATCAAGAAATTCCTTGCATTTTATGGAACCAGGAAGTTCATTACCGCATTCACAAGAGCCCGACACCTGTCCCTGTCCTGAGCGAGATCAATCCAGTTGAAGCCCACAACCCACAGCTTCCATCTCCCATCAATGCCTATGTTTTCCAAGTGGTCTCGTTCCCTCAGGTTTCCCCACCAAAACTTTGTATGCACATCTCCTCTCCCCCATACACGCTACATTCCCGCCCACATTACTCTTTTCGATTGTATCACCCGAATAATATGTGATGAGAAGTACGGATCATAATGCTCCTTGTTATGTAATAAACAGCTCCAGACGTTACATTTTTTACCAGTTATTAGCGCGTTGAAACGAATGAGAATGAGACAAGGAGGGGGCATGTACAGATCATGTAAGGAAGAGAAAAAAATGGGCAAAATTGAGTTGGAAACCTAAAGGCAATTGACCACTTGGGAAAATTAGGCGTACATGAAAGGGTATTAAATAGATGTTGTACAACATGAAAAAACTTTTGACCTGCTGAGAGACTTTCCCCCTTCTTACGAACTCTGCTTGAAGTTGTTAATTCATTTGTAACCGGTACATGCTGATAACGCCTTTTTATAAACAATATACCAGGCATCAGAAACCCAGACCATCAGACACTGCATAAGACAAAATAACGCGTATAAATAAAAGTCAGATTCAGTAAGACATGGGCTACACGTAAATACATTTCCCAGTCAGTTACCTTGATTTGATGCTGATGACCGTTGCCACGTGTTGCAGCACTCATCGTCACAAGTTAACATAGTATCGGGTTCAATGGGAACACAGCCAAATAATTCACGGGGTAGCATCAATACATTTCCGTTCACGATAATATAATTGCCGCACAGTAATACAAACTGAAAACAAACGACTGCCATTTTGAAATTAACATCGTTGCGTCCGAACTTCGCGCACAGCACCAGAGATATGTGTTGTGTTAAAATTTCGTTCTCTTGTCACTGATAACACTACCACACAGGTCTATGACCAGAGATCGAATTCCATTGACGCAACATGTTATTAGGATGCATAAGTAAAGTTGTCACGGTGCACGACATGCAGATTTATGGGGATGTCCTGACATGGGCTGAATGAAAAGCATTCCTAACCTCGACACTCCAGAAGGCGAGTGCTCAGCTTCACGCCCCGGCCGCTTTATCCCCAAGGAACGACGTCTCAATACCCATTAATGGGAAAGAGAGTCTCAAATCCAAAAGTCATCCAAGATTATCTCTACATCAACCGTGATGGTTATCTCCAGGCCCCTCAACTCTAGTCCATCAACTTCTTCAGCTCTGGAGACTCCCAATCCACAGTCTCCTGGTTCTCCAGCATTTCTAGCAGAAACAGAAGAGACTCCAGCAAAAACAGAAAGAGATCATGACACTCTCAAACCAGCAGATGAAGGAGATATCCAAATTGAATACTCCTCTAATTGTACAGCCCAAATATAGGAGCAGTAACTAAAAAAGTACCATTAAGAACCTGGGTTGGTATAGTTACAGTCTGACAGTCTGGTACCTGTCCTGTCCCATAGGTACCAGATTAAATGAGTTATACTGTTTTACTGACAAACAAAAGAGTGAGAAGGTAAGCTAGTTTGAACTACTTGTACAAAATAACAAGGCAAACAATAATACCACACAGCAAATAACTGGGCTTGAATATACACAAGAACGAAACTCTTTCTTGGGAGACTATAAACAGTGTGAAACCTGCTCAAATACTGTCGAGTATCCTAGTATTATTACCTCCATTAACAGTAGGCCAACAACTTTGTTCTCTGCTACATTACCAATTTTATGGGCAGGATATGTGATAATGACAAATTCACGTACTCTTACCTTACATAATTATACTGGAAAAGCAAGCATGCTTACAGTTTGGTGGGTTAATTGCTGGTCCAAAAAAGAAATCCCCATCCTTACCAAAAGCTCATATTACATGAAAGTAAGACATAAAGACTGATTTCTTGGTGTGTAAAATCTACATTTGTTTCTGTATTCAAATTCCCAAACTACTGGAGATAGTGTTGTTTAAAGGTCATGTTACTTACTTACCTTACTATTTACTTACAAAGACAGTAAAACTCAGACTGTAGTGGGCCTGCTGCATCAGTGCCATTGGTAGAATGATGACTTGCAAGAGAAAATACGAACACTCTAACAAAAACATACTGAATGCCTCTTAATCCACCACAATTCAGCATGGTTTGTCTTAACAGTGAACTTTGGCCCCTTTAATCAGAAAACAGCCATACGAGATGTGGCATGGCCACATGACTTCCAGTAAGGGCAAAGAACTGATCTGTATAGATTTATGTGGGTAGTGGCTGTCATGTGTATGGATTATGTTCACTTTCCCATTACATTGCAATATTCTATATGATTTCCTACAGTGTGCCTAAGTGTATGTGTGTGTGTATATATATATGTAATGCACATACAGAAAGAATACTTTCTGGTGCATTGCACACACACTGTTCCTTCAAAGTCTTTTCCCCAAGTCATCGCAAGTCTTTTATATTTGAAAAATTATGTTGGAAATACTGTGAAAATCCACTTCTGAAATAATGTCTTCAACATATTTTAGTAATACCACATGGTTTAGAGTATCTAGTAAATGGCAATACATGAGCATCAGTCTGGCAGTGTGAGATGCATCCAGTATCTAATTCAGTCACTCTCAGCCTCAAGACTACTCATGACGTGCCCTGCTTTAAACTTTGTTATTGGTACTACCCAACTGATGAACACATATCAATCTGCAAAATTTACAGAACATTTATTCTAAACACAATGAAGGAAATTTTACATTATCTCTCATATTTTCATTTTGGAAATAATTAATATATTCACATGGTCTTCATACAGTTATTGTTCAGACGTTGCTGTAAAATTACAGAGCTGCTTTATGTTTTTAGTTCCAGAAGTAATTAAGAATCTCTACTAGAGAAATGTTAGAACAATTTTTGAAAGCAAAAGGCATCCTATAACAGACACCGTACACTGAATATAAATTCTAAATAATCGAAGAGGTATATTACCTGTAATAAATCTGAAAGAGTGAAGAGGTCAAACTCTTTATAAATGTTTATATACAAAAAAATTAACATAATCATTCATCCTACTGCTAAAAACAGAGTGGACAAATTAAATGATAGTTACATTACAGAACATCTACATCACCATTTGGTTCTTCAGGAGACTGGGGGTCTGTGGTTACAATATTTCCATGAAGAGATCGGAACAGGTGACAGTTATACTATACAAACACTACCACATGCAGTAAGGGACTGTCTGGATTGTTCTTAGTATAAAAATATCCAAATATCAGAAATAATTAAAGCTATGCAAATAATTTCAACATATATGGATTTAGTCCATCACATAGTAAATGTAGGTATTCAAACATCTTTTTAAAAAAATTTTTACAGACCGAAAAAATATCTACAGCTAATGATTCTTTAGAAAAGCAATTCCATATAACTGAAATAAATACAAAGTATACATACAACATTATTTCCCATAAAACTGCCACAATTGCCTTACTCCACATGGTGCGCTTTATGCAATCTAGACTGTTCCTGACATCATCCCACTTCCATGCCATGAAAAGAATTTAACATCACAAATGGTCCGTATTAAAGTTGGTAGTCTTGACAGACACCTGTGTGTGCATGCAATAATCATAAATGTAAAGCACTAATGTCAGAACCAAATGCAATTACTGCACATTTATAGAAAATCATCCAATTTACAAATGAACTTCTTTAACCTTCTAACTGCTGCTTCTAGAATGAAACTATTTTAAACAAATTTCTTAATGGCTTTCACCAGTCTCTCCCACACGTACAATGAAAGACGTTGGTCATTGGATCACAACACATGGTCATGCACAGCTGTGCACAGTTCTTGTTCTCATTGGGTGAACATTTGAGTAGTGGTGGTGGTGTTGGTGGTGGTGGTGGTGGTGGGGATACAGTTATCATCTCAGTTCTTCAATATGGCAACAATGTGCTGTCTAGGCAAAAAACTAACCATGAATTTAGAAACACACATCACTGTCCCCTAGTAATTCTATCGTGTGACAGTTATTTAATACATGTTATTTACCATTATTATTAATATTAATTATTATTATTGACTTGGCACAAGTGAAACTTATTTATTTAGAAAAAGCTAGCTATTTGTGTGTTTGAAAGGTTGCAATGAGTGATCCCCCTACACCAGACCGCCACAGTCCAAAATGTGGGGAACATAGTAGAGTTCTTTCTCTCATAATAAACAGCATTTTTGATACTACTAACAAGACTAGAAAAAATAACGATAAAAGGCCAGCTAAAGTATTAATAAAGCAAAACGAAAAACTCGGAACAAAAATATTGCACTGAGAGTCAACACTGGGAAAATAGTCCCTGTTTAGTAAAAATGGCATGATATGGGAACTAAAAAATCCTATAACTGTGTGATGTTTGAAGAGTCAACAATGTGAAAATAAAGTTAAAGACACAGACATCCATCTTGAGAGGTTATGCTGTTTCACACTGGTTCTACTGCTTTTTTGTTTGTTCTTGTCTATAATAAAATAACTTGACTACCAAATGCTTTTGTGATACAAACAAATGGCAGAGTCATATGGCAGTACACAAAATGGACTTCAATAACTGTTAACATTTCCTTGAATTACAAGCCTGGAGCAGCTCCTACCTACTATTAAAGATAAAACATTTTATATGTTGTCTAATTAATATGATTATATGTATGTGTTGACTCAGCACATGTTGCAACAGTATGGATTAACAGAATCTATCAACTTTTCTCTGTGAAACAACTGGAGATACTGTATTGGGGATGTACTCTATGGTACTGCACATCTTATGCATATGGGTAGCGTGGTACTTCAATGTGAAACCAATTTATATTCTCACACAAATAAAAACAAGTAGTAGTTAAAATAATGTACACATACACACTCACACACTTGCACACTCACTCACTCCATCCCTCCCTCCCTCACCCACAACGACACAGCTACAACCCACCAACCTTCACACTGCAATGCCATGGCAGTATGCATAATCACATCCTACAGTCGCAGATGTGACAAATTCCATTATGTTTACAATACATTTACTATGCTCCCCAAGTTTACAGACCAAATCATTATGTTATCACTATGTTCAAAACACATTATTTTTCCTGTTATATTAAGGTTCAATTCTCAAAAAAGTGCTAGATGTTTGGGGGCTACAGCCTACCCGTTCACTGACTAGCTAGCGAAGATGACCATAACAATTTGCTCCCACAGCTGCACATAAACCCCAGCTCTAGGCAACCATCCAAAGAATGGAATCTCGTAACACTATAGGCTCCGTACCATCACAACAATATTTCAGTAAAACACACAAATGCAATGCACATTATTCCTGACTTTAAAAACTGCAGTAGGCCATCTCATACTTTACACAACCTATGTCATCATATTTTCTGCAATTAATTTCCTTGTGACCTTCTCCTGGTTACTCTGCCACCAAGTAGGAGGCCAAGTGACTCCATTGCATTGTGGCCTGGTCAGTAGAACACAAACTGTCCTAACCTGCAGTCAGGTTGTGAGTGCTACTGGTTGTGCCATGTACCAAAAGCATGTTGGCACCACGGTTAATATGCCGTCCATAACCAGGCCTGGTCTCACATGTTGTAGGCAACATAGATGGGATCAAGTTGGTCTGCCAGGAAACCATCACGAAGATGCATGCGCTGCTTCTCACCACGTGAGTTGATTGGCACTACACCTGGATCCACAACAACAACTACACCCACAATCAGATGATGTTCCTCCAGAACCGTGTTGGTGACAAGAGGAACAAGATCCAGTGCTTCATTCTCGTTGCCATCTAATTCTACAACCACCACAAGCAGGTTTGTCCAGGTGAACACAGCACTGGAAATTGACACAAAGCATAACCTTATGAACCTCTGCAACTTTTATACTTTAAACAAGGGGTGCACAAATCCTAGGCAATATGTTGCCTGGGTGACTATATTTTGTATGGTGGTGCCTAATAGTAGTGTGGCCCTCAGTACAAAACTTGCTTCATGTCACCTTTCTGGTGCCTACAATTTTGAAAGAGTTAGGCATTTTTGGAAAATTTATGTACGTCTGTTTTAAACATGTTTTACAGAATGAATATTCAACAAATACAAGGAATGAATGTGTGTAGTATAACAGTTTGGTGTGATCAGCTTTGCATCAATAAATTGGCATGTGTAATGAATGAAAATATGTCCAGTTAGGTATGCAAAATGACATATTCAGAAAACGCGTTCTCTCACAGTGTATACTCTTCTGGTCTCGTCTTTACTTTGACATTGTGTGCTGTACATCACTCACCATTCAGCAATCTTCTTATGGCAACGCATGACACTGTTCTCAATGTCAATAGGATGATAACGCATGCCTCGTAGCATTACAGTCTCGTCTAGGGCACCCACCACGAACACAGCATCATGCAACTCTGAAACACATAGAGAAACTGTTGTAGACTACTGCCAACTTTTTGAAAAACAAGTTCCAACTCATTTGCAGTAAGTCAAAGCCTCCAAGTTCAACCTTCACAGTATTGCTGCTCTCACATTTCTGCAACTTTTAAATATGACAGAATTAAATTTAAAATAATCAGTTCTCTTTATGTGTACTAATGAGTTTATGCAGTGTACAAGTTAAATGTAGTATACCGTGTTAACACAGCTTAACACAGCTATATAACAGAAACATTTAATGGGGAAGAAAAATGATCTAAGTAGGCGTCTGAAGAATGGAAATGCAAGAAAGCAAATCGGATGCAGTATATTCTCAAGCGTGTCTGTCTGTCAAAAGTGGAACACAGTCAAAACAATGCTAGGTACACAAGTTACATATTAGTTCATTAGTGTTTTAATGAGGGGTGACACAGGTTAAACCTACTGTTGCAACATTCAGTTACAGTCCAATGTCTGCCAATTCCCATACATTGCAAAACTTACCTTCAACCCACATCAAAGCATGAGTTTCTCTTTTTTCCCACAACATTCAGTTCTACTCCTTGCATCACAGAAATGCACCCTTTCTGACTGTACAGCATAGTCATTTAATTAGAAGAATTTTAAGTTGCATGTTTCAGGAATTTTTGTTGGATTTTACAGTGTGTGTCATTGTTTCAACAATACAATCTTCAAAGTACATAAAGAGTGACAATATCTTCTATGTGTTAGAATTGTTTGTAATGATATAGTGCTCAGCACCAGAAAATCTAAGTATATTTGAGATTTATGTCTCACAGGATTCACAGAATAAACAGTGACTAAGCTGACTGATTTTTACAATGGATAAGCATTGTGTTCTCTGTTAGGTAGGAAGTGAATTTCTCTATAACCTTCATCATGTATTAATGCTTCAAAGGGTTAAACTTTCATATTTGCTCATGCTAATGCAACAGTTTTTAGGCATAGAATATAACCTTATAAGCAACCATTAGAAAATTTAGCCACAGAAGATTCATTTCATACAGAGCTTGTTATATGTTTAAGAATTTTTCTAGTAGATTGGCGGAAAGGTACTTCCTAAGGGTAGGGCTCATTCTTTCCATCTGTTTCTGTATTTTTGACCCCAAGAAATTATTTTGTAACATTTTGACTATAAAGACCATAAATTCATACTATCAGCGCACCCTGGATACAGTTACTTTAGGTCTAAAGCAAAATTAATAAAACACAAATCATAATACACCATGTATAAGATACAAGTCTGAAGCCACTTTCTTCATTTACCTCACCTGCGTTTTCCACCTCGGGGCTCTAGTTACAGAATTCATCAGTGTGCATTAAGTCAACGCACATTTTATCTACAATAACAAAATCTTGAAAACTACACTTGATATTCAAACCTTCCTGCATCATCTCTTATATACACTTCAGTCAGTAAAAAATGAATTACAAAAATGTGGAACTGGAAATGAGCAGCTGACAGGTCATGTGCAACTAACAAAGTGGTCTGCAGTCAATTTTTGACTATCGTACCATTTGACTTTCAAAAAATGAATGATTGCAAAATCCTTAAAATGTATTAAACATAAATTTTTTTTTATAAATATCTGATAAAAATGGACATTTGAAAGCAGGCAAAGTTTCTTAATGTGAAAATTTATACACAAGAGAAAATTTAAAATTATGTTTATGGGAACTTCTTATTTTGGAAACACCATACTCTACAGTTGCGCCAATATAGAAAACTGGTAGAAAGGCCAAATCACCTCACATTAACATTCTCTACACACAGATAAATATTTTCCACTCACTGTAACTGATTGAATGGATGCAGGTATGCCTCTGCGTGGCTTATTCATTCAACATCTAATGTTGCACTGCTTTTGGAAGACTATAATTCTAGAAACTGCAAAATTACTTTATTCTGTTCAACACAGCAAAAAATTGAGAGTCAACACATATAAATCTGACATTCAGGTGACCATGCATCATGATAAATTCTTATAATAAAACCAACTAGATGCACAAATTTCTCAAATTTATTTTTGGAATAAAACTACATGTTTCAGAATAGTTCCTCTGTCCATCATCAGGAGTTTTTCACTGTACACACAGCAATGGTATATGTCATATGGAATTGGTTTTGCTCTGCTGCCCACCAGCAGCAGAACAAAACCAATTCCATCCTGATCCTGCTCACAAGCTGTCAGCAAACCTGTATGACGTATACCATTGCTGTGTGTATAGTGAAAAACTGATGATGGAAAGAGGAACTATTCTGAAACATGTAGAGTTTTATTCCAAAAACAAATTTGAGAAATTAGTCCATCTAGTTGGTTTTATTATAAGAACATATAAATCTGTTCTGCTGCATTGCATGGAAGTATAGATGGGGTTATTATTTTATCAGAACTACATCACTCTGTCATTTCCTGCCAGAACTGCAAAGCATGTGTCACCAGGCCACCCAGCTGCTACAGTTATATGATGAGTGAACTGACACATAGTGACAAACAATACTGATCAGAGAAAATAATGACCCTCTAGTAGACAATACACATGCAGGTAGTTATTTGTTTCAACACACTGTGTGCAGTATTTGAACCTTGATAATATTTTAATTTGGATACGTGAAGTGCATTTAGTGTTCATAATGGAATGTAACTTTGTTTCTACGAATACACAGCAAGTCCATACAGATCAGTTCGGTATAATCACGCCCAAAAGTTATAACCCAAAACCAACACACCGATCCAAGTGGTAACTTGATACACATACATGAAGGTGATATGTGTGACATACAAAGATAAAAGAAGTAAACCCTTATGCCACTCTGTTAATTGAAGCGTATGCAGTAATAAGACTGAGGCTCAAATGTAATGTCATAAGTCCTCTTGAAATATGAGTGGTAAATAAACATGAATATTATGCTTACTGGACCGTGCATCATCTTGATAGTTGAATAAAGAGAGACCAACTTGATGCCACTTGCTTTATTATTTCTTTATATAATGCTCAACATGTTTTGGATGTTAATACATCCATCCTCAGGAGCTTGCGACTTATTTGTTGAGTTATTTCATGGGTTGTATTGCTCTGGTTTGATGTGTGTTGGTGTTACGTTGTGGTTTG
>Ga0123357_10011380_pt1 | contig 11402 bp, 14 predicted proteins | sample TergutEmb28metaG_FD_89873 | JGI IMG/M metagenome (GOLD analysis project Ga0123357, IMG submission 89873) | Embiratermes neotenicus P4 segment gut microbial communities from Petit-Saut dam, French Guiana - Emb289 P4 | ecosystem: Host-associated > Arthropoda: Insects > Digestive system > Gut ...
ATATATGGTATAACTATATTAACCCATCCATACCCAACAGCAGAACACTTGCCAGCATAAATGAGACAGAATTGTTTCCCAAGAAAATTCAGAGACTTATACCCCAACTTACCAAGTTAGGGTAAAAACACCTCTCGCAGGGAGGCAGCATAATCCAACTCGTTTTTAAGTAGAAGGATAAAAAGCAACCAAGAAATAATTAGAAGGCCATTACTGAACCATAATGGAAAAGTACTTGGAGCTTAAGGTCGCAATGGCGAAGAGACAGTCCGAAGTGGGGTACGGCAGAGCGAGGATTGACAACGAATGCCGTAGGCACCTCGGACTAGAGTTAGGGGACGTCATAGAGATCATTGGCAAAAAGACGGTCGTGGCCAAGATATTCAAAGGAGAGCCGGGCGATGACGGTATGAAACTCATACGCATAGACGGCCCCACAAGGACCAGCGCAGAGGTGAGCGTGGACGAGACTGTGCGCATAAGGAAGTGTGAACCGACCCTCGCTCAGAGAGTGATCATTCGCCCCAATATCTCTGAGAACAAAAGAGTAAGCTATGATGAGGGAGTGGAGGCGATCTTCAAGAGCGGACTGATAGGGAGGCCGCTGATAACAGGCATAGACGTCATGATCCCGAACATCGCCCTAATGGGGAACAAGGACACATTCCGCGTGGCATCAACAGTTCCGGGGGGGCCGGTCGTTGTGACACCTGAGACCGAGATAATCCTGAAAAGCGAACCGGTCGAAAAAGAGTTGGAAGTTCGTCTGGGGCAGACAACATATGATGACATAGGCGGACTGGACGATGAGCTCAAGAGAATAAGGGAGATGATAGAGCTCCCCCTCAAACATCCGGAGCTTTTTGACCGGATGGGCATTTCTGCGCCAAAGGGCGTTTTGCTGTATGGTCCGCCGGGAACAGGCAAGACCCTGATAGCCGAGGCGGTCGCGAACGAGTCCGGCGCGTCATTCTATTCGATCCGCGGTCCGGAGATAATGGGCAGATACTATGGCCAAAGTGAGGAGAGGCTCAGGGACATATTCAGTGAAGCAAAGGACAATGCTCCGAGCATAATATTCCTGGATGAGATCGATTCGATAGCCCCCAACAGAGATATGACATACGGGGAGGTCGAGAGGCGCGTAGTGGCGCAGCTTCTGACCCTTATGGACGGAATGGGCGGCAGAGGGGATGTGATAGTGATCGGAGCGACCAATAGAGAAGATTCGATAGACCCAGCCCTCAGAAGGCCGGGAAGATTCGATAGGGAGATAGAGATCGGCGTTCCGAACAGGTCTGGAAGAAAGAGCATCATTGAGGTGCATACAAGGAACATGCCCTTGTCCGATGACGTGAGGATCGAGGAGCTCGCGGCAATGACCCAGGGCTTCGTCGGAGCGGACCTTGCATCGCTGGCGAGAGAGTCTGCGATGAAATGCCTAAGCAAACACATCTCAAAACTGGAATTGGACAAACCAGTGCCTCAGTCGACGCTTGAGACAATGAAGGTGTGTATGGATGATTTTGTTGATGCTCTTGCAGATATCGAGCCAAGCGGCATGAGAGAAGTACTCGTTGAGATACCGAAGGTCAGATGGAAGGACATCGGCGGCCTAGAGCACATAAGGAAAGAGATCGAAGAAGTATTCATACCCACAGAAGAGCACAAATCCTTCGAAAGACTAGGCATCGAACCGGGGAAAGCGCTGCTGCTTTACGGTCCCCCGGGTACAGGCAAAACGTTGATCGCCAAGGCTGTGGCGAACGAGTCTGGTGCGAATTTCATATCAGTAAGTGGTCCAGAGATAGCCAGCAAATGGATGGGTGAGTCGGAGCAGGCAATAAGGAAGATGTTCAAAAAGGCCAAACAGATGGCGCCCTGCATAATATTCTTTGATGAATTGGATTCGATAGCCCCAACAAGAGGGGAGGGGGACTCTCAGGCATGGGAAAGAGTGGTCGCACAATTGCTGACATCCATGGATGGGATAGAAAGCATGACCAGAGTAATGATAATGGCAGCCACCAACCGACCGGATATGATAGATCCGGCACTCCTCAGACCCGGAAGGATGGACCGTATGATCCTCATTGGGAAACCGGATGTGGAGGCGCGCAAGAGCATCTTCAAGGTACATACGGAAAGAATGCCTCTCAAAGATGTCGACATCGATGCGCTGGCAAGAATCACCGAAGGGTATGTAGGTGCGGACATCGCTGCACTCTGCAGAGAGGCTGGGCTATCTGCATACCGCAGAGATAATTCCTCTCAATTCGTGACCGGCAAGGATTTCAAGGACGCATTGAACAGAGTGCGCCCGTCTGTGGATGAGTCCACATTTGAGAGGTATGAATCGTTGAGTAGAGAACTCAGAAAATTCCAAACAGGGTGGAAAGACCATCCATTCTACGGATGATAACAATGAAAGAGAGAATGTTCAGCACAGAACTCCTCGGCAAAGAGGTCGAAACGATATCGGGACGAGTTGTCGGTATTCTTGAGGATATAGTCATTGATACCGAGGACGGATTGATCAAATTCTTTTTGATCTCGGCAATAGGGAACGTGGTCAGCGGGCCGCATAAAGTTGATGAGAATGGTAAGATGGTCGTGGAGACAGACCGACTAAGAGTTGATGGAGATAAGATAATAATCAACTGAGGTCTTTGACCATATACGGTTCGTCCAGTGAATATCCCAGCATCCTGTAGTATTCTCTAACGCCGATGCCGCCTGTGACCCTTATCATTTTCTTTTTATCTGCTGCAGCAAGGCGTTCCGCCTCAAGCATAAGCTCCTTTCCGAATCCTCTGTGCTGCCAATCCTCTCCGTCGGAACCTATCTGGGCCATGCGTCCAAAGACCTTGAGCTCTCTGACCGTTGCGGTGTCAGTGGCATCAGTCCTCAGCCTCACATAACCGACGAGAGAATCTTTGTATTCCAGAGAGATGAATCTCTCCACACCGCCGCTTGCCTGATATTCAAGAATCCTATGTCTGATCAGATCTGGGTCTTCTAATATCTCTCCCGTGTGCCCGACCTCCCTGCACCTTATGCATCTGCAGGACATGCCGTGAGTATCCATGTTCTCTTTCACAAGTTGGCGGATATTGCTCTTAAGGATCCCGGCGGCTATCTGCGGTGCCGGGATATCCCTTTGTATCCTTTGTATCCTAACATACTCCGGGACGGCGGATTTCATCATTGAAAGAAGGTCCACAGCCGTGTCAACATCATAGGGTACATATTCTCCCCTCTCCCACATGTCAAAGAGTTCGGTCCCTGATATGACCAATGCAGGGTAGAATTTCAGCATATCTGGGCGGAAGTCCGGATCATCGAAGATACGCCTGAAGCATCTGAGGTCCGTTTCAGGGTTCGACCCCGGGAGCCCCGGCATTATGTGGTAACACACCTTCAGGCCGTGGGCCTTGCAAGATCTGGTGGAATCAATGATCTCTTTTACGCCATGCCCCCTTTTCGATATTGAAAGGATATTATCGTCAAGTATCTGGACCCCGAGTTCCACTCTTGTCGCACCGAGCATCATCGCAAATTCAACCTGTTCATCGCCGAACACGTCCGGCCTTGTCTCTACTGTCAGGCCGATGCATCTGTGTTCCGACGTCTCATTTTTATGCTGCGCGTCTTTGAGATTCGATGCAGTGCAGTTATTCATCGCGTCAAGGCACCTCGTGACGAACCATTCTTGATACTCTCGGTCTCTCGACGTAAAGGTGCCGCCCATGATGATAAGGTCGATCTTGTCTGTTTTGTGCCCTATGGCCGTGAGTTGCTCGATCCTGTCCTTTACCTGGAGGAAAGGGTCAAAATTGTTCCTCTCCGCTCTCCTGGCGGCAGGCTCCTTACCGGTATATGATTGGGGGGAACCAGTATCGACCCCTCCGGGGCAATAGGAGCACTTACCATGTGGGCATGGGTGGGGAGATGTCATCACCGCCACAACTGCCACTCCGCTCATGGTACGCATCGGTTTCTTTATGAGGAAGGGTTCCAGAAGCTTTCTGTCTTCGGGACACACTTCTTTCAGTATGCTTGAATTAGGAGGCACATCTGCAAGACCCAGCTCATCGCAGAGTTCGATCTTCATTCTCTGGATGCCTTCTCTGTCTTTTATGGCCCCATTCTTTATGGCGAGGATGATCCTCAGGCTGAGCTCTTTTGTCTTTTCTTCTTGGCTCATTCGTTCTCGGCCCTCGTCAGGGACTGGAAGTGCGACACAGTACGCCTGTAGTTCTCCATGGCCATATTTACATTCGCTTCGGTGAAGCTCCAAGCTTTGGAAAGATTTCCGTACCTGATCCTGTACCCTTTCCTCATGGCTCCGTCAAATTCCACGTCGATACTTTCCAGAAGATCCATGGATTTCAGTTTGTTGATGTGCCGATATATCGTCGGCTTTGTTGTTTCAAGCAGCGCAGCCAATTCTTCGACCGCCCAGGCTTTGCTTGCGTTCTTCATGAAAAAGTCCATGAAGAGCCTGTAAGGCACACTGTCCCTGACATTCGCCGCCGGTGTCTTGGGGTCATATCCTTTTGGAATGTACCCTATCTGCACAAGAAATGTCTCCGCGACTATGTCTTTATCCATCACGGCATTCATTGGGGTGTTACTGACAACCTGCAGTTCGAACAGTGTAGCATCTCCTTTATTGCAGAATCAATGTTAAGCTGGTATTTTAATTTGTTCAGACCCTACCTTTAATGTCATCCAATGCTTTAAGTACACTTCCGAGCGGCATGACCGGAGACACCGGGATCCGCAGGATCTTCTTTACAGTGAGTGCAATCACCGGCGCACATACTATCCCAAGCGCCCCGTCTCTTTCCGCTCTCACTGCTGCTATGATGGCATCCTCCACCGTTGATATGGGGTATTCTCTTATGTTGATGCTCAGGCCATTCATGTCCATCGTCTTTGGGAGCGCCTCCATGAAGGTGGGCGAAGCGATCACTGCGACAAAATTATCGTCCTCGGATTTGGATATGATATTCAGTGCGTGGATTATCTGCCTCACGGTCCTTAGGTTGGGCTCACGGTTCTCTTCGAGTATTTTGTACATTGTGCTCTGCGAGATGCACGATATGGAGCAGAATTCACTCAAAGACATCTCAAGCTCCTCGTCAAGCATATTCCTGAAGGCTTTTTGGAATCCTCCTTCCTCCCTCAGCATACTCGAGATAATATCTTCGACCGTCATTTCATACCCTTCGCTCTTTCGGCAGCGTTATGTCCCGCTACCGCTCCCTCGCCGACCGCTTTGGCAAGCTGCCACGGTTCGCCTGTGATATCCCCGCAGGCGAAGACACCGGCGACCGATGTCTCGCATCTGTTGTTGACCTTAATAGAATCATCCAATTCGGGCATGACGCCGAGATCCATTGCCAGATTAGAGGACGATTTTCCGCCGAGCTCTATGAAAACGCCGTCGACTCCGATTTCTGACCCCCCTTTCAGAAGCAGCGACTCAACGTTCGCTTTACCTCTGATCTCTCTCGGTGCCTCGGCGATGATTTTCACGCCCGCCCCCGATGCTTTGTTAATAAGGTTTTTGTCAGCTGAGATATTTCCGCTGATCCAGTATACTTCTGAAGCGTATTTGGTCATGAGCTCAGACGATATTGCGGCCTCGGATTCATCACCTATGATCGCGACCCTGAGCCCTTTGTAAAAGTTACAGTCGCATTCGGCGCAGTAGCTCACTCCCTTGCCCAATAATTCTTTTTCTCCGGGTATGTTAAGCTTCTTTCGGGATATTCCGGTGGATATTATGATCGACCTGCAGGTTATCTCTTCTCCAGATTCGATCGTAACTCGGAAAATATCGCCGTCCTTTATTGCGCTGGTAACATTCATATCGATGTGTCTGCACCCAAAGGATAATGCCTGTGCTAACCCGTTCCGTAGTAATTCCGAACCGTCTGTTTTGCCGGAGATCCCAAAATAGTTCTCGATATGGGCACCATCCAATGCACTGTTCTTCAGTTTGCCGATGATCAGCGTTCCAGCTTTTTTTCTGGAAGAATGGATGCCCGCCTGCAGACCTGCCGGTCCGCAGCCTATTATCACTACGTCGGTTGTCATTTACATTGTTTCGATGTATTCCATTATATCTTCTTTTCCCCTCAGCCCTACAAGAGTATCCACAAGGACCCCGTCCTTGAACATCAGCAGGGTGGGTATGGCCCTTATGCCGAATCTGACGGATATCTGTTGATTGTCATCGACATTGAGCTTGGCCACCCCTACTTTTCCTTTCAGAACGGTCGAAAGTTCTTCTATTATGGGCGTCATCCTCCTGCAAGGCCCGCACCAAGGGGCCCAGCAGTCGATCACTGCTTTGCTGTTGCTCTCAATGAACTTGTCAAAAGTGCTATCTGTTAATTCTGTTACCAAGATATTCACCCTACTCGTCACCGTCATCATTATAAAGAGTTAAATAAGTTTAGAGGAAACCAGATATTAGGTGTTGATGGAAATGCTGGAAACTCTTAACAACATAAAGGGACTGGAGATCTACACTCCAAGCGGCATATTCGTGGGCATCGCCGACGAGGTCGTAATCAATATAACGGAAATGAGTGCGATCGAATTGTTCGTCATCGATGCGAACCCGTATCTTGTCGATGAAGACACATCAATAGGCGTGCCCTTCAGATGGATACAGAGTATCGGAGACATCATCATCCTGAACAGATTCCCCGAAGAAAGAGTAGAGCGGCCGTCAGTCTGACAGCCATCTTAGCTTCGGGTACTCGCCGATGATGTCCGGGATGACGTCCAGGTCCATGCCGTAAATACTCGAGAGTTCCCAATGCAGGGCTTCCATTCTTTCCGCCCCTCTGAACGCCCCTTTATTCACCAGCCTTTCGACAGAGTGCTTATGGGTCACCACTCTATTGTCGCTGACCAGGTTGTCTGCGTGGGCAACGATCTTCTCCTCTATCGTCTTGGGCATATAATCTCCGGGGGGAAGTCCCATCTCTTTGGTGTCGATCGCATCAAGCCCCGCACCGGTATGTTTTCTGATTATGCTGACAAGGTCTTCGGAAAAGCCCATCTTCTCTATCAACTCGCTCCCTATCAGAGCATGCCCGATGCCATTGTCAATGGACCGCCCTATATCGTGCAAGAGTGAACCCGCGATCACAAGATGCCAGTCGGCATTGATCTTGCCAAGCATCTCTTCGGCTACGGCACCAACTGTACAGCAATGTACGACAACCCGGTGTTTGCAACCCGCTTCTTTGAGTATGCGGATACAACTTGCTTCATCAGGAATGTTTTTCGACAACTGTCTTCCCTCTTTCGTTAGGTATCACTATCATTTGCCCATCGCGGTCAGAGTATAGATTTTTACCGTTGGTGAACCTGTCCAGGAATATCGCCAGCGCGGCGATCTCCGAGTGAGGCTGGTTTCCTACAGAGATGTTATGGTCCGCCGACTGATAGACCTCGAATGGTACTTTCTCGGCGCCTACTACGATAAGGATGTCCTTCTCCTTTGAGACCTTGGGCATCGCCTCATCAATCTTCTGCCCATACATGGTAAGATGAACCTTCTCCCCATCAAAGTCCTTCAGCATCTTTTTCCACTGGACCCCTGTCTCGATCTTATAATCTCCGCCAAACCTGGATACGACGCTTCTGATGTTCTCTTCAAGGACCTTATCCTCAGTGTCCACGAATATCCCGGAAGCCCCCAATGCGCGTGACGACAGAGCCACATGGGTGGTCACCCTCTTATCTCTCTGAGGACGGTGGCCTATCCTAAGTATCCAGATGTTAGGCATCTTACTCTTCTCGGATAGGTTCTATCCTGTGGCCGCGGTAATCCATTTTAACGGATCTCCTCACAAGACTCTTCAGCATAGTGGAGGAAAGGCTCAATGCCTCGGCCACATCGCCTGAGAACCTTCCGCCCTTGCCCACTTCGGCAAGTATCTTGGCTTCGATCTCCGCGTATTCCTCATCGCCCATCATGGCGGCTGTCAGTACATCGCTTATCTCGTAGACAGGCCACTGCGCGTTTATGTTGAAGGAAGTATAGTATGTGTGGTAGGACCTTTCAGGGTACCCCCCATTCACAGACAACCAACGCGTTTCGACAAGTTTCATTTTTTCAAAAAAGATGATGGCATCCCTGCCCTCTGGACCGAATTTTTTTTCTATGTCGTCAGCGGTCCTCCATTCTAAGGTCACCTCCTTCAATACGTCTCGTTTTATTGGCGTATCTACAGATCTGAGCATCGGAACCAGCTCTGAAGGCTCGTTAATGACCTTAATTCTGTTCATAAGATTTTCCCTTATAGTAATAACCGTATATAAAGATTTATATACAGCCTTTTTGGGATTTGACATGCTGGAGCGGCATAGGCGGGATTTGGGCAAATAATATTTTTTTTTGATAGATTGTCCTTGCCAAGATTTATTAACAGATTTGCTAATAAGGTTGCGATGGCAAAGCAGAAACCTCTCGAACTAAGATGGCAGTGCCTTAACTGCTACAAGGTCCACCGCGGCTCTAATGCAGAAAAGAAGGCCTTGGACTGCTGCGGATCGTTCACGCAGGGATATTGGGTGAACTATTCGAAATGGGGAAAACAGAAGTGGTACGGACGCTGATTGTCCGTTCCTGAACGGACGGCTGGGTTTTTACGGTCCTGTATCATGACTAATAACGAACAGAGTCATCAGATCCCGATAAGGGAAGAGAGATCCATTTTCAATCGCGCCTTCGAGGAGATCGAGCTCATAGGGAGACACATCGAGATGCTCAGGGTCACAAAGGAGATGCAGCCCATTGGGATCATAAGATTGTCAGAGGTTCTCGGCGTACCGAAGCACAAGGTAAGATATTCCCTCAGATTATTGGAGAAAGAGGGACTCATCATCGCTACCAACGAGGGCGCCATGGTCTCCGAGAGATATGAGGAGTTCATCATATCGGCGTCAGTTCAGCTGGAAGAGCTGATACGGTGCATAAAAGCGATAAAGCATAACTGATCTGTGAACGGTTCAGCCGATCAGTTCTCTTCTTTCATATCTTGACGATAAAAGAGTGGACACAATTATCAGGGCAGCGCCTATCAGCAGCGGGACGGTAACGGTATCGTAACCCAGAGCCCAAGAAAAGACCAGTGCGAACACAGATTCCGTGCAGCACATTATCGATATTGTAGTCGACGGTATCTTCCTCTGGGCCGCTGTCTGCACAAAGAATCCCAACCCCGTGACAATAAGGCCCATGAACGCAAGCCCGGCCCAGGACCCAAAGAGGTCCATGCCGGAGTATCGGCCGCCCTCAAACACGAGGCTCACAGCGAACCCCACAACGGTGGCGGCGATCATCTGGACAAGAGTGAAATTTATTGTGTTCAGGTTGGGCGAGAATTTTTCGAGCGCAACGAACTGCATCGCGAACATGACGGCGCACACTATGGTCAAGAGATCGCCGATGTTCATGGTGGCATCCCCTCCTGCCACGCCCGACATCACCAGGACCCCCACGAACCCCATCAATGCGAATAAAATGGACCGCACAGGCGGTTTTCTCAGGACGATCGATATGATCATCGGCACGAACAGAACATAAAGTACGGTCAGGAGGCCGCTCTTTGCCGGGGTCGTATATACAAGCCCAACCGTCTGAAGGCCGAAAGCGACGAATATCAGCACGCCTATGAAAATGCCGTATTTCCATTCATTGCGGCTTATGGCGGGAGTGGTTCTGAAAAGAACTTTCACGACGAAAAGCGTCATCGCGCCCAGGCCGTAGGTCACAGCTATCAGGAAGAATGGAGGTATGCCTGTATCAAGGAGATCATACGCGACAACGAGGCTGAGCCCCCATATCATGCACACAATCAGGAATGCTGACAGATGCGGCAACCTTTCTCTTTCAAAGCTCAACTCTTCACAACATGCAGCAATCATTGATTTTTTATTTGAATATGTGGGCAATTGGCTTTATTGCTCCCAACGCGCCCGCAAAAACCAACGGCTCAACGTAATCATTTAATATTCGTCACACTTTCGCTTTTTCCATAGGCCGTTGTAGCTCAGTAGGTAGAGCGTGTGACTGTTAATCACAAGGTCCACGGTTCGATCCCGTGCGACGGCGCCATACTCCTTTTTTTCAAAAGGGGCTCATAGCTTAGACAGGTAGAGCGCCTGGCTCATAACCAGGTGGTCGCTGGTTCAAATCCGGCTGGGCCCACTCCTCTCTCTAGCCAGCATGCTATTTTCAAAACTCATTGTCCAAGAAGAAAAGGGCCCAGCGGCGGAGCCTCCTCATTTGACCAGCATAAGGTATTTTATTGTCTCATCGCGGTCTATTGACAATAATGGTCCTCTCACTCTATGATTTAACAAGACTCGATTATGAAATGATCATTGAACGGTCGTTTGAAGAATGCGATACGTTCACAATGGTCACTCCGTTCACGCCTTACGGAACACTTCCGTGGTGGAGACAGCCAAAAGATGGTAGTGTATGTGATGATTTCGTCGACCTGCCTCCGGATTCAGACAACTATGGCCTAAGCGAAGAAGAATCCGATGAAATATTATCAGTAGTCTACAAAAGATTCGCTAATCGAGCAAAAATGTTGTGGGAGGAGGTTCCGGAAAAAGAAAGAAAAGGGGTCACATCTTTTGAAGAATTCTATGAGGATCTTAGAAAAGAACGTGAAAAGATCATATCGGCATCCTTAACGAGCGATGATGTATATGTTAGATATAAGGCGATCCGGTCAGGGGATCCTGTCTCTACTGCACTTTGGAGCATATATGAAGATCAATCATGGTGTGCGGCTATTGTAGTTTACCACGGCACTTTAAAGAAACTCACAGGAAAGCGCGATATGCTGCTTGAACTAAGGGAGGCCGGCAATGAACCGTTGTTAAAGAGCTGCATCGGATCAAAGCTTTCGCACATATGGTTCGGCACATTTTCTGGTGGCATAATGGTCGTTCATTCTTTCAAATGCAATAACAAGACCAAACAGTGGTTCAAGAATAGGGAAGACTTCTATGATTTTGGACCGTTTCAAGATCCTACTTTCTACAAAGGCAAAGAAGTTATTTTCGGCGTTTGTACGCACGAAGCCATGTTTTTAAAAATTCCAAACCACTGGTGACACATAACCTGGCAGGTATTGCATCGGTACAATGATTCCAAATCTGGAAGGTATTATATACAATGAAGAGTTCCTTCCGCATTACAAGCTTTAAGATATCTATGGGCCTGTAGCTCAGCTAGGTAGAGCATCTGACTTTTAATCAGGTGGTCAAGGGTTCGAATCCCTTCAGGCCCGCTGAGAGTCTTCATGAGCGATCAGCCGCAGATCAAGTATGAGGAAAGGAATGACAAAAGC
>Ga0123357_10011381_pt1 | contig 11401 bp, 6 predicted proteins | sample TergutEmb28metaG_FD_89873 | JGI IMG/M metagenome (GOLD analysis project Ga0123357, IMG submission 89873) | Embiratermes neotenicus P4 segment gut microbial communities from Petit-Saut dam, French Guiana - Emb289 P4 | ecosystem: Host-associated > Arthropoda: Insects > Digestive system > Gut ...
CAGACTCCTGAAGATGGTCGTATTAACGGCCGAAACATGTTGAGTAATGAGTAATAAATGAGTATTGAATAAATAATAAAATAAGTGGCATCAAGTTGGTTTTTCCCTTCACGCAACTATTAGAGAAACAGTGCAGTCTAAGCACAGACAGTAGGTCTTGGTGTCGGAAATACTACATAATACGCTTCACAGTTTTGGGGATGTGACAAATACAGAAGCAAGTCTTGCCTTCCATTGCAAAAACGAACCTTATCACAATCATCCGTTTACACCTCGTCCAGTAATGGAGCGAGGAAGTTGCTGATAACACCCAAAAAAATAAGTTGTTGCCCGATAACGCAGTTTATCTTTTAATAAGACGCCATAAAGGCCAAATTCATGAAAATCTAGCCAAACAATTAAGTTATGTATAATTTTAGAAAAGAAAGTTCCGTCAATAAAAGTTCTACAGCAAATTTGGTTAACGCCATATCTCTTTCCTCTAAAGTAACCCGAAACTCGGTCAACAATAAGCATCAAACAGACCACACATGTCAATAGGAATTACCTCATCTCAAAACGTCAAGAAGCGCTCTGAAATCCATTGATCATGCATTATGAACAGCAACTGTTCACACAATGAAACATCATGTTGACTCCAACAATATTTAAAAATTTGTGCCTCCATTAAACACAGCAGTTGGTCAGTTGGACAATACCACCATTGCTTCTGAGAACGACAACAATATACTATGACGTAACAATGTGGCCAGTAAGCATAACCACTGTTGCCTTTGAAAAGCAGTAATTGTTACATATGAGAGAGTGTGTGTAGCCTTAATTATACCGCGTGCAAAGTGTATGAGCTGTATTATATTGCCATCTGTGGCATGTCTGGCTGTGTTATATCTGTCGACACAATTTCTTAAACAACGTTTTTCGGGAGGGGGAATTATTAGACATGAAATGCTCCTTTTGATTTTCTCCACAACTTTCGTCTGAAATATTTCTCTTTCTACGAAGCACTGAGCTAGATATTGTCATAAATGTGCATTAGTTTTCATATACATTACCCGCGATTCTTGTCAGATTTTAATGAAAAATGACTTTCCCGAGGGATTTCTCGAAAAATTATCAAATACCAAATCTCACGAAAATCCGTCCAAATGAGAGTCCAGATGTTCCGTGTGGACAGACACACATCACAAAGATAATAGTCGCTTCTCGAAATTTTGGGAACGTGCCTAAAAACTCTTTTTCTCCGTTTCAATGAACACATTGCGTTTGCACTGCGCACAACAGTCGTGCAATGGGCCATAAACGCCCTTAACACTAAAGAATAAAAAAATAAGCATAATGAGTTAAGTCCAGTTTCAAAACACTGGCTTGTAGGACGTATAACATCCCCTCTGTTTCGAAGAGCTAAATCCTGAAATCAATCGGAGTGTAGTATATGATGTCGATAAGTAAAAATGTGCAATTCAAGACCTAGACTGCCATCACATGCATGAGATAAGTATGGAAGCAGTAACATTACTGAATACAGGGATTACTATAATCCAAACTTCGGGGTTATGGGGTCGGTGAAACAGCACGGCAGGCTTCCATCTTCCTCTTTCTACAAACTTTGGTGTTACAATTTGTGTCCAAAATGGGATTTTCAGCAACATTCGAAATGGCAAGGGCGCAAATCGTCATCATATTTTCGTACATCTGCAGTGTACGGATGAGGACAATTTCAGTGTGTTTAACTACAACAAGTGCCTTTCCTTCTATATGCACATCTAAGATACAACCATCTGTAGCGGGATGCCGTACAGTACGTTTCAAGACTGTCGAAAATTCGAATACAAATTGTCTCCATTTTCGTGTTAGCCTTCCTGATCAGACAGTGACAGCAGATTTACATTATGATACTGCGAATTCCCCTGAAATGTGGTACCTTCCTACCAGACCACACGGTATCACATTGGAAATACAGTATCCTTCTCAAACCCTTTCGTCAATATCTCAAATTTCACGCATCAAAACTGGTTACATCTGGCCCGATTCGGGAGAAGATTTATAATTGTTTTCATCAATCTGACATGAAAGAATCAACTCTAAATTTCTGACTGTGATAGACAGGAATAGTTCTATGTAATAAGATAGCATAACCTTATTACATGCCGGAGTCATCAAGGCAAGGTAAGCTGCTTGATGAAAGTTGGTCGTCTCCTTGATAAGCCTTCAACTTCGGCAATTAGCAAGTTTTTAAACGTCATTTACCTGATATTACATATCATGTAATGTACATGTTCAGGCCCATTAAGGGGACATATCGACCTAGACATTTGCATATAACAGTACAAGGTAACTTACAGTGTAGATACAAATGCTCTGACAAGAATTATACTCATGTGAACAGAGGAATATGCAAAGGAGAATAAGAAACTGACGAAGTTTTTATTTCTTGTCACTGAACATTCCGCAAATGGGGCTAGATTCGACTATACTGGGATGCTGGTAAGTCCTTAGCTCGACCAGGAAGGAAACAAGCTAATGTTTCTGTCAGAATGGCGTGAATTTCCTTCGGCGCCTTGCCTTGCGGGAGAAAAAGTTGACAGCTCACGTCTCGATGTTGTTGAAATCGCGCGCGTCCTGATATGCTTCCGAGCTTGCTTCCTTCCTGGCCGGGCTAAGGACTTATCAGCACCCCGGTAGGAACGAACGTGTTACAATACAATACCTAACGTTTCATATTTGCACTTATGACAAGCATTGCCACATACGACACCTATATCTCTTTCTCTCTATTGCACTGCCAATAGAAATGACAGTGGAATGTCCCATTAAATTACACTTACAACACACTTACGATTTTATAGGCCCAGTGCTGCACAAAGTAACTGACACTGCACTAGGCAGGGCATTCACGGAAAAAAAAAAATAAAATAAACTAGAAATGCAGATCAAACTCTTGGTCGCTTGGTCAAAATAGTTCTGCCAACCCCACAAAACGAGTACAGCTCGTTCGAACACAACAGTCGTCAAGAAGACAAAGCACACTCTTTCGGCACTACATACAACGGTGGTGGCTTACAATTTTGCTAGCAATGACAGCGCCTATTTTCTGTCGTAATTCGGTCCTGGGTACGAATTCCAACCTTACAGCATTACTACCATTACAAGAGGTCCTGACAGAAACGTGTCACTGACATCAAATTAGAAAGTAATGTATTCATGTGCTTTAAACATTTCATAATTACAAAGAATAACACAATTCTCAAAACTAACGGCCTTCCAGTCCCTCCAACAGCTCCTACTCAGAAGAAGCTATAATGTATACATCACAACACACATGAAAGAGAAGTCAACGATTTCTAGGGTTGGTCCACCCTTTTTCCACTCAACACTTGTAAAAGGGGCGCAGTGTGTTAGATGTTAATTCTGGTTCCTTATATTGGCGAACTGCAGGAAATCTTAAATAAAAAAAAAAAAAAATGAAAAAGATACACCCCGTAACAGCAAAGCTTGCTAGCCGCGGAAGAAAACAAACTAGCAAGTTCCCAACAAAAACGAATTTAATGTTCGGAATGCAACAGACGCGATTCGTATACAGATGTAGGCTCAGTTTGCTACTGCTTCATCCCTTCAACAGTAAAGCACTGGGCTACTCCAGGCGTATAATTTTAATTTGACAAACGACTGTCAGTCACCTCTTCAAGTTACTTGTGATTGTTCCTGCACTGCTAGAGACCCTGGGTAAGATCACATATGTCATATGCTAATCGGAAACTTCAATCCGTTCTCCTGAAACTTGCCCTTCCTTTCTTAACTTAACCCTTTCCCTAACACAGAACAGGCAAAACGTTTTCAAACCACAAGTGTCCAAGAGAAGGGAAGGATAGCTTGTGAATTAAAACACTGTCGCACTGCCCTTGTGCATACCGCCAAACCCTTCTCACAAGTTACTCCAAGGGGAGGGGGAAAAACCGGAAAATTGTCAGACGGCAGAACCTGAAGGAACAGAACAACTTGATGCTGTACAATAGTTGCATGTCTGCTAGGTGCTAGACAAAATATTCCACGTTAACAACCAAATTCTCCATGCTGGTAAATCCCACAGTAGTCTGGCTGGCTCCCCTCTTCCGACTCGACAAACCTGTCCTACAAGTGCCCTCAAGACCCAAACTACCGAAAAATGAACTTCGTAAAAGAAATTTCATGCCAGATTTTTCCTTTTCCTATAACATCCTTCATCAAGAATTAATAATACCAGCCAGACGGGAAAGGACTTCTTTCCAGATTCTTAAACTGAAATAAAAACAACAAAAGAGGTGTAATGACAATCTAATAACCTTGTATTACATTTAAAGGAATCCATGTACCAACAGTAGTAAAAGAAAATTACGATTCATCATGAGGTCAAATGGCAGGTTTGTGTGACTAAACCGTTTGCACATACATTATTATTTTTGCAACAATAAAAATGTCCTTGGACTGAGCAGTCTCTCGCCGTTTACAGGAGCGCTTCTTGAGAATTGCTAGCCGCAACGAGAAATCCTTCATTTACAAACAGTGAAGTCATGTTACTTCATGGCACAAATGCTGATTATGGTTTAAAAACACAAGCTTGGCGCCTTAATTTGATGAGACAATGCAAACAAGTGGACAAGTTAGCAGTGCATAAAACTAAACAAAGACATCGCTGGCGCCTCCATGTAAGTTAGCGGGAGCCAGGTCTTCACCCTACGGGTATTTGTTCACCTTGGCGGCGCCTGGTGTGGTGTTACGTGTCATTGTTACAAACATGTTAAGACAGGGCACTTAAAGTCACAACTTCCGGGCGTGCTGCTTATTTGATCCAGTAACTGTAAAATTTCTACTACTCCAATATGAAATGTAACACCCTCTCTTATCAAAAATCTCTGCCTCATATTTTGAATATGGACCCCATAAAATAAAACAGGCAACAAAACAAGGGATCCATTTTTGAAGACTTCACTAAATAATGTAGGCGTCATCACATGGTAAAAATGGACGCTCAGTCGACAGAACACAACTGTAATCATTTCTCAGCACGTACGTCAAGCAAAACTATCGTTGTAGTATGGGATGATTTCTGCTGGAACAAACATATTTCGTGCTGAGATGCATACTCCCCACTCTGGCTCAAATGACAGGGCTCCATGTATTGGCTGTTTGCCAAAGAGTTCGGTTGCGTACCAATTAAGTGGAAAAGTGAGTACAAACGCGTCGGTTTTTTCAGTCTCAAGACAAAGCGTGCTGCACGCATCCCTGTTACTTGTTTGCGCCATCTTACACAGTCCTTCCGTTGCTGTGGTCCTAGAAATACGCAAATTAAACGACAATTTTGACTGTAATACAAATATTTCTCTTTTGAGGTATGGTACGATATGGTAAGAAATGACGGATTGTAATTGCAGAAGTCATTTAACATCCATCCTATTAAATGCAACAAAAAATCTCTGGTTCAATAATGTCTACATAAGCATAGCGACAAATTTCATATAAATGGACTGGGGCAATTCATAATATAAAATCCCTCCTGAGTGAAAAAGAATGTAAGGTTCTCTTAGCCAGCAACGTTACAAGAAGGTGAAACAATTTCAACTTTCCAGGAAGAGCTGCAACCACACCACATCAACTACTGTTTATCGCCACGGGCTGGAAATGGCCGCGATTAACACCTCGGTCAAGGCAAGATTTTCCGGATCCATTTAGATCGGTCCCGACCGGGGTCTCTTGGACATGGGTAATGAGGCCGGGGCGTATGGGTACAGCCATACCACTTCCTCCCCTCTGAGCCTGCCTGGCGTGTAACAGTACTGCCATAATCCTTTCTTACTTTCTGCTACAAATAAAATATAACTTAATTCCAGTGTTGGCTTAAACACAAATTTCGACCTTAATAGCAATTCCATAACACACTAATGTAAAAAGATTTGAAGTTTTTAAGCATTGCAGCTGAAGATCTCAAATCTTCTGAGATACTGTGTCCTGTCAGGTGGTAAATAAGGGCGTTTCGAACGACTTAGTTCGTACTCAAAGTCAAAGAGTATAAAACTTGAACTGCTTGGCCCTGAAGATGCAGGTACTGCAGTCCCTCCTGCATCCCTTAATGAAACATGCAGCTGGGTCTGAGGCCATGATTCTGAACAACTGAGTTTTCTGAAGGGAAATTATCATGTGGGAAATAACTTGAAATCATAGAAACAATACATACTATAAGAGACAAGGCAAATACAGATTTCTGAAAGTTCAGTCCTACCAGTACAGTATCAGAAACACCGACCCTTTAAGTTATACTGTCACACCAATGAACTTGGTGACCAAGTCTTCAAACACTGTCCAAGGAAAACATCACCACACCACAGTGACTAATTCTAAATGTAATGATGTCAGATGGCAAAAATTCCTTCACCTTTTACCTAACACAACTTTTATGCTGATGGGTATTGCATGTAATAATATTTATAAACCCTGTTCCTCTGCTCCCAGGAGTTTACAGAAATTCTCTTGAAATGACAACCTGTTTTTGGCAATTCAGCTTAAAGAAAACCCTGTTAATATGAAATATCAAAAGTGAAGTAAAATTGCAACAAACATGCTTACAGCAAAATAATGGTGATAATGTAAAATTTTGGAAGCATACAAGTATCTATTTAAATTCTCTAATACCCCAGTTAAGAAAACATATGCAGCAGCTTCAACTGCAGTTCATTCCGGGACATGCAATGGAACAATTTCCAGAATCAAAAATCCGCTGTTAACTCACATTCACCTGAATGACTTGCAACACGTCAGGGAGGAATCTTCACTACTATCTATCCTGTACACTCAGCAGGAATACCATTACAAGTGGATGCATCTTTAACGTCATACAAACACCAACACTGTGCCTAAATCCACCATTAGATAGTTTCCAATTCAAAGACAGAATTGCAGAAAAAAGATGTGCCAACAGAAGGGATGAACTGTAACACAGTGACAATACACTTAGGACCATTAAATAAGGAAAATTTCATTTAAAAGTTCAATAAGTCTGTGAATATAATTTAATTTGTTACACGAATGTATAAATCCAGACACAGGACACTTATTGTGCGATATGACACGTCTAATGCAAGTGGTTCACCAAAACAGTTGTATAATTTTAATTCAGGGTACTCAAAAAATCAGGTTTATATCTGACTCCAGGACAAGCTATGATTTGAAATGTACAGGACATGAAACAAGCATTTTACTGTAGTCATTAAGATATTTTGTACCTATGTTCTATGACAGTAATAGACTTCATCTTTAACGGACAAAATAATAATCCACAATTCAAACTTTTCATGCTAACATCATTTGGTTTCTCCACTCTGAGCCTCAATTCTCTTATCACACTTCAAAGTCGTGTGACATAGATCCACAAATATTTAAATTTTGAAAGTCGTCCACAGTACAAAGCTCAGTTACTGTTGGCACATCAGTTTTCTAAAGTGAGCACATCAGTAGTGTTTAACAGGAACTCAAGTCTATCTAAAGTGGGCCTCTATGACAACCACATTTACTTCAGTATTTTACTTTACTACTGATTCCATATTCCTGTATTGTAGCCTATGTTATCAGCATTTTCATAACCACTACTGAACTAACAATCCTATGACTAGTTTGGGTTTGGTACAGTGGAACATAGGTTAGAACTGGTAATATGTCATGTCCGGTTAATGACACATAAATCTGGTGAAACGTTTCCACTGTCAGATTACTACAGCTGTTTGGTAGAATGAAGCCTATATACGCAGAATTAAACATTTATGATTTAGTCAAATTCATATCAAATTAAAACAGAAATGTGAAGTCGCAACACTGGCACACTAAGATTTTGAGTAAACAGACTTTCTTTAAAAAAAAACAGTGCTACCTGAAAATTCAGTTGATGCATACCCGCGTACAAGAAGGATTACTTTTACTTTCAGATTACTCTACAAATTACAAGGTACACCTCATTACTACATAAACCAGCCCATTTCAGAATAGGAACATTACAGGCCTGAATGGAAACAAAAGTAAAACAAAAGCAGTTATAAGATTCAAAATTAACTCAAGAGGTATATGGCCTCATAAAGAGGTCATGTAGTTTTATATTTTTTGTACCGTGCATTGTGACACAATTATGTAATGTTAACCAAAAAACTGTACTACTCAAATTAATGTTTTAATTTAATTCTTCTTGTCTTCTACATGTTTCGAACATCCCATGTTCATCGTCAGGAAGACCTTATTGTAAATGCAGTTTATATGGTATGATGCATTTATGCAAGCAGTCTAGCAGGTTAGGGGGATGTATCGAGCACATCCTCCAACCTGAAAAAAAAGCGCATTTTGTTGATTAACATTACATAAGGTGTTTGCTTTTGTGGGAGATGTGAAACTGCAAAATGAATTTCGATGAAGACGGAAAAAAAAAACTTATTAAATTAACTTTGTATACTCGAATTTTGTCTTGATTTCCATTAGGAATATTTGAGTTATAATATTCAGATTTTAATTATCCTAATTTACACTAAGACTTTTTGAGCCCTAGGCCAGTTAATACTTCTTCTAGACTTTCATAAAAAAGCAGTCTCAGGAAATGTTTTTTTTTTCTTTAAAATTTGATTGATGATCCTTCACAAATTAAAATTCGTATTTCAAAACATATTCAAAGACGTCAATTTTCACATGGCCGGATGCCCATAACGATTAAAAAAACTCGGACGGCAACGTAAAGATCGGATGTAGGCCTATACATTGACAATTCATCTTAATTTAATAATCATGTTAGGTTAGATTAAAAAACACACACACACACAAGAATTCGTGTTTAGCATCTTAAGTAATAGGTATTCGTCACCAATTAAACGAAAAAAGAAAAATAACAGTACTGCTCAACACGTTTTCGGAAAGAGCATATTTTTTATAAACATGTAAAAGTTGGAAATAAAACGTGTAGTAACACACACCATGGCCTACACACATGACCTGCACGCATCATCGCCAGCAGATAGTTTACATTCCTTCTACAGACGTAACAAGAGAACGGTACGTAGTTGAACGAACATACGGGCAAAGTCTGTAGGCCTAATTTCCAGCGGCCTGGCGACCGGCTTTTTGCTGCTTGAGCTAAGCGCCGGTGCAGGAGCAACTGCTCTTCTCACGTAACGGTACTACGGAAAATCAATACTGGGTGACCGAACAATCTGCAATAAAAATTTTAAGAGTTTGACGCAGTATCTCTGAAATGGCAAATATACAACAGCCTACGAATTTATAATATTTTAAATGTGTCAGGACATGACCTTCAACTTGTAACTGGCAGCCATATTGGATCGTGTGAGCAGGGAATGAAGCGCGTGATAGGCTGAAAGCATGGGTGTTGTAATACTCTGCACAATCACGGTACTGAAAAGTACAATTAGTTCTAAACACTGTACTGTTTTATGACGTCATGAAACAAAATAAAAAATATACGCACCATTGAGTTTGTCAATCGCTCTATCGGCGGTAGATTGATCCGTGCATTCGACGAATGCATACCCACCACGCTTAACGAGTATAGTGGTACACGATAAACTATGTTCTTGGAAAAGCTGTCTTAACGTGCCTTCGTTCACGTCCGTTGGTAAATTCCCTACGTACAGCTTGCTCATTATTAGTTCGTCAGTGTCCACGAACGTTACACACTACAACGTGAAAGAATCACAAACTTATTAGCACCGTCCACGCACAAACAAGAACTGCAACAGATAGAAATATGGAACGAAAGTAACCAAGCCCGTTATCCCTCGACACGCCAGTGTCTTGCACAGAACTATGGCTGTAGCCGGGAAGCTTGAAAAAGTGCTTCTGCAGTCTGATTGGCCCATTGCCTAGCCACGTGGTCTAAATGATTCCCGCCTCTTCTCGTCATTGGTTAGCATTTTTAGTAGGCATACGAGGGGGGATAGTGCTTAGAAACGGATAATTACCAGCAAATGTAAGATATATATGTTAAAATAATAAGCTGATATCTATAGTAATAAAGTCCAAACCAGAAAATTAACAACAGAACACAAGTATAATATTTTAATCAGCAGCACGTCGAGTTAGTTTCATAATGATGTTACAGTTGTTTATCTGATAAGAATTCTTCACCAAATAGTGTGGTGCAGTCCTGATAACACATGCAGCACATCCGCCTGACAACATAGGTCCGTGGTACGCAGACTCTGCATAAATACCGCTATGATTTATAAACAGAGATTGTTGCACTAAATAAACACAACATATCAGTCTGTTTAAACATGCAACAGAACAACAGAGTCGCAAGAACTTGTTTAGATCCTAGCTGCTCTTTTCCACGCGTATTTCCCACTGGCTACCAGGAATTACATGCGTGCTTCTGGTAAAGTGTAATGTAGTTCAGTAACCGACAATCAACACAAAAACAAAAATATTTAATTGTTGAAGTATTTAAACAAATGAAATTTCTACAGCAACAGTTTGTTTCTACTACTGAGAGCCTGGGGTACAGTATCGACAAGTCTGACGAGTTTATCCAGCTTTAAGAAGTACATTTTACTGTACTCTTCACATTATGTCACTCGATTTTAGATCTACACAATTGAGAAGTATAAACAACTGAAAATCCCGTCTTATTCCACGTGACTACGCCGAAACACCACGTATCTATTATATTAACTAAAGTTCACTTTAATGTTAAATTTTATTTAATCACATAAAAGCAACTTAAGTAAAACAAAACCAAAACAAGAAATCGTGATCTCAGTTTGGTAAAAGAAACTATAGAGGTTTTTACGTGTTTCAAGTAATATTTAGCCTGATGATGAAATTTAGGGTCGAAATATTTTGCAATAAGTAATACAAATAAAGTCGTGTTCAACATTTTTTACTCATTTAATTCAGCTACCTTACTCGAATTTACGTAAGTACAAACGGCTTTCTTTGAAAATTTTAATTTACCTGTGGCCCTATGTGAAATATTCAGTGCTACAAAATGACTGCCAGTAGTGTATTCGTATATTCAATTATTAATAATAACATAATTACAAAGTTGTGTCCGAAATTAGACTAAACATCATCATCATCATCATCATCGTCGTCGTCGTCGTTACCGTCGCTTTGCCGCTGTCCATATTTTTCCATTGCTTCATTCCTTGCCATTGTTTTGCAGTAATCTTACTTACTTACTCCATGGAGCAGAGTCCTTCTTGAGAAGCTAACTGGTTCTGCAGCTAGTCAAGAAATTTCCCCGCATTTTATGGAACCAGAAAGTTAATCACCGTATTCACAAGTGCCCGCCATCTGTCCCTATCCTGAGCCAACTCCATCCAGTCTCCACCCCCTCCTACTTCCCGAAGATCCATCTTAATATTATCCTCCCATCTAC
>Ga0123357_10011382_pt1 | contig 11401 bp, 5 predicted proteins | sample TergutEmb28metaG_FD_89873 | JGI IMG/M metagenome (GOLD analysis project Ga0123357, IMG submission 89873) | Embiratermes neotenicus P4 segment gut microbial communities from Petit-Saut dam, French Guiana - Emb289 P4 | ecosystem: Host-associated > Arthropoda: Insects > Digestive system > Gut ...
GCCCCCAAACGTCTGACCCATCTTATTAGCTAGGTGGACATGGACAGGCAGAATATTGCGTGTTACCACACTATTACCGAGTTACAGCATGCAGTTCTCTGCGTGTGACGGTTTTCTGCTAGGCCAAACTGCACTGAAATTTAACCTTGTAAGGACTTTGGGAGTGCTTTACCCTGAAGATGAATTTCGATCCTTCCTCACGACGGTAACTATACACCAATCGATGCGAAATGACATCCCAGAAGACCTGACTCTTCAATATTAGACATACTTGAACATAAGTGAGCAAACGTGAAAAAATTATGTTATGCAAACGTTTTCTAACTAATTTCTTTTGCTCTTTCTTCTGCGTACGTCAGAATGGAGAGAAATGTGAAATATGTGGTTAGCAGTTAAACTACAGTGTTTTCAAATTATGATGCTGCGAACATGCTTGCGAAAACAAGTCGGCCTGGCCTAGCCCAGAAATGACACCAGGCTTCACCGCAGCGTGTCATAACGAATACTAGGACGAGTACATCACAGGGCACACTGCGCAGCACACACGGTTATATAATACGACCTTTACGTCGAACTCATTTCTGCTGTAGAGCAGCTCGTGTGAAGCACACAGCAGAACCAGGCCTACAGGTACTGTGCAGTTTCGATTCTCCGTGTCCCTTTTGTACAAGGTTCCGTTTCGTCCGAGCCGATGAGATGTAATCAAGATCGTTTCTATGGTTGGTACGCAATTCAGATGGCGTGCGTAACTGTGTGCCTGCACGTGTGTTTCAGGCTTTACCGTACTTCCTTTTAGCTGTTGTATTTGTGTATTCTAGTGTATGGTTGGGATTTGAAGCATGTAGTTTAACATACCCTAACAATGAATGCTAAAAGCTGGAGAAACTTGTCGTAATCTGTTTAGTCCGTGCTTTTCGATAATTCAAGACAACGTCGGTCCCATTCAATTCTAGCTTTCGAGATTCTACTGTACACATTTCAACACTGGACAGGCCTATTACATGCCACGTAACAACATTCTTTTCTGAATTTGGCAATATTAGTGATTCTATTCTAATGTACCTTTGAATGTTATCAGTTATTTTACTGTACGTTATTTGAAACAAATGAATAATATAGTCACATATCAGGGAGGTTGTTTTGTCCGTCTGTTTCATTTCATGATCTTCCACACGGACGACAGTGAAATTCGATACTGGGTGTTACGAACAGTGGAATGGTAATTCATATATCAGTCCAATTATAAGCTGTATTTTAACCTAAGCTCATACCGAGGTTTATCAATTTTTCTCGAAAATGCTCACTGTGCACAAGAAATGGTTAAGTTAAAGTAAAGTTGTTCTTGTACACGTCATACAGCCATGACGCGGAACAAAGTTACAGCTCCATTTGTTAACGTCAGCGGTGGAAGACAAATCAAATGGTATAGTATCTACAAGCAAATGCAACCCCTGTACAGGCCTCTGCCCTGAGGATTTTGGGAGGCTGAGGCTCCCAGAGGCACAGGGAAGTGGTAAGGTTGTCAGTTCTACGCACCGGCCGCCTTTGCCTCCAAGAAAATATTCATGTATTAGAGGCTGAGTCGACCCCAGGACCATACTGCGACCGTAAGAATTGTCGGTGACAGATCCAAATGACACCACAGGGAATCGAAGTCGCGAGTATTATCTAAAGGTAAAAAGTAAGTTCGCCCTAGAACAGGCCACGAAGGCCCAGAGGGGGGGGTGGGAGGTCAACGCCCCGGCCGCTTTACTCCCGGGAAAGACCCGGTACCCATTGTATAGGAGGCTGGGTGGGCCCCAGGGCCGGTCTGGACGAGTGCGGAAAATCTTGCCCCCCACCGGAATTGGAACCCCGGACTGTCCAGCCCGTAGCGAGTCGCAATACCGACTGAGCTATCCCGGTCCACCGATTATCATCTAAAACACGTATATCTATACGGTCTGATACAGTGGATAGAGAAATGTGCCCACAAGCTAGAAACGATTTCAGACACGCAGTGCGGTTATCCGTAGGTCAATGAACTTTGCACAGTACCTCCCATAGTCAATACGAAAGGGAAGCAGCAACGAAAGCATTCCAGAATAGCTGAAGTCTGTCTGCACAAGAACGTTGTACCCCATCATTTTCACTTTCACCGACCTAGTTAACGGCGCAGTCCCCGCCTGTAACCAGTTCATCTGCTGCACCAGTGGTTACATGGAGCCAAGAATTTCGGTGTTCATGTTGGGTCAGTGTCATTCAATGCTGCGTTCTCTGTTTTCGTAGGCTAATAATGATAACTCATCTCGACACAATTCAATTCCGTATTTACTTGGGTGGGGGAGGGCGGCTTTCCTACGACCGATTAACAAGCGAGAGCTGTCATATGCATAATTGAAATAAAAACGCGTAACTGAGCATCGATATCGCAGATGTCTTTAACGAAATTATATCATTTTGTCTGTTCTTAGATGTTCAAACTGTTTCTATGTAATTAAATTCAGTTTTCAACAACATAAAATGCCTTTTTTATATACCATGACGCAACAGCCCCAGTGGGCCAAGGCCTCCTCATCGAGGATTCATGATCACACTTAGTCACACCCCACTCGGTAGGACTTCTCTGGAAGAGCGATCAGCCCGACGCAGAGACCTCTACCTGTCAACACACACACAACACACAGCAAACACAGCAGACAAACGTCTATGCCCGCGGCGATGTTCGAACCCACAATCCCAGCAAGCGAGCAACCGCAGACCCACGCTTTAGACCGTGCGGCCACTGGGATCGACATACATTGCTTACAGTTATTTTAAATCTCAGAAACAAGTAACAGGAATGCTCAACCCCTACCTAACAGTAAACATACTACTTGTCCACTGCAAACGACAACCGATTAACGATTACAAATTTTACAATTAAAACCAACTAAATGCACCCTTGTTATGGGTGTAATTTTCATAAAAGCTGTTCTAATGTTTCAGGCCATGAAGGTACATCATCAGGAAGTCAGTTGTAGAATACAAGCAGCATAGCACAATGTTATGTCCAGGTACTGCGGTTAATCATCAACGTGTGTTACAAGATGGAGGAGATAAACAGCGGTGGAAGCTGTAGGGGAATGAGCTTAGCCGCCTCCATCGCTGTGTTTCTACTTCATCCTATATACGTATAACACTGATGATTCACCGTAAACCATGCATACCTGGACGTAACATTATTCCATAATTTTCACAGGCGTACCGTGCATCTTGATATTGTTAAAATTTTTTACTCACCAACTGATGCACAAGATAACTGTCTTAAAAACAATATTAAAACTTACATTAAAACAACTCCGACATGTTTCTGTGCAGTCACACCATCATCAGGGAGCGCATTATTCGTGCTTGCTAAAGTTACAGTTGTTAAAATAGTCAAAATACATCGGTGTGTTTAATTCGGTGATATGGCTGCACATATTAGTAGGTCCTTGTTGGTGTGTGTATGTTGCACTGTTCGGAATTAGATTCTCATTAACAAGTGTAACTTTAGCAAGCGTGGGCCCGGTAGCTCAGTCGGTACAGCGACTGAGCTACCGGGCTGGATTGTCCGGGATCGAATCCCGGTGGAGACGAGATTTTCCGCCCGTCCAGACCGGCCCTGGGGCCCACCCAGCCTCCTGTACAATGGGTACCGGGTCTTTCCCGGGGGTAGAGGCGGCCGGGGCGTGGGGCTGACCCCCCACCCCCATATAGTGCCGAGGTCCTAGAAAGAGTAGAGCTATACCTCTACTCACCCTAAGAGCCTGCGTGGCTTATAAAAAGGGTGAAAACCTACCTACTTTAGCAAGCACGAATAATGCGCTCCCTGATGATTGTGTGATTGCACCGAAACATGTCGGAGCTGTCTTAATGCAAATTTTAATATTTTTTAAAGGCAATTCTCTTGTGCATCAGTTGGTGAATAAAAAACTTTGATTATACCACAACGTTTGTATTCTACAACTGACTTCCTGATGATGGATCTTCATGGACCGAAACATGCTGAACACCTTTTGTGAAAATTGAAACTACAACAATAGTGCATTTAAATATTAACAGGTGCATCACAATGCACGGTATAAACAATGTAAAACTGATTAACGCTGCGTATTAAATAATAATAATACTGTTTATTCTGAAAGTCACAAGAAACACAGAACATTTGGCCGAAATGCGAAGTTTTTTGTTATGTTAAATCAAGCACTACATACGGTAGTAAGCACTTCGAGTTCAACAACTGTCCTGGTTACATGGTTATTCATGCAAGAAGTCACGTGTGAAGATCAGCCAATGGTATCACAAGTTCAAGGGAACACATATTTAGAGTCTGAGTAATACTTCACTGCAAGCATGTTGCGTTTACACTGCAAAGACCAATCGGTTTGTGCCGCTTCGAAAACAATTATCGTGTACTGTGCTCATCATAAAAAGTAACGCACTGCCGCGCTGGTAGAATTGAGTTTTGTTATTGTGAAACCGGGTGGTGTAATATACTTGAACACACATATGTTTCGTTTACACATGCCCAACCAAACCCCTTTTTACAAAAAGCCAGTTCTGCAAACTTACTCCCACGAAACCAAATTATACTTTGCTAACTCTCTTGCAATGTTATCAATGAAACTCGCCTGCGGATGCCCCTGAAATTCGAAGTTCCAAATTGAGTGTCCGTTTTCCATTGGGGAGGGGGATTGTCCCAAATTACCCGCTGAAGTCCCTCTATGTAATAATCAATAACATTATGATTTTTAGGGCGACGCATTTTTGGACTTTCGCCCAACTATCCACTGGGGGGACTATCTCTTGTCGGCTATCCGCAACTGCTTATTCAATTTATGATTAATTACGCCCTCCAAATCCGGAGGCCGTCTTCACCATCAGCAAACCGAGGGCGCTACAGGGCCCGAGGCCCACTAAACAGAGTCTACTATGCGAAACCCTTTCAATTGTTTAATCAGTGCAGTGGCATACTCTCTTATTTGCACTTGCGTTAACTTTTGAAATGTCAGCTATGAGAAGAAATAACACTAGTAACGCATCAGCAGAACATTTAACTAGACACAAATTACCCTCCAAGTTTTTTTTTTTAATGTTGTCCATTCTAAGCATTATAAATTGAATTTATACATGACAACTGAAGAAGAAAAAACCAACTAGATGCCACTTGTTATTTTATTGTACTTCTTATAAGCTCAACATGTTTCGGGCATTACTATGCCCATCATCAGGAGCTTGCGACTATGATGTTGATTACCACATTGGTCGTTTCGTTCTTGGTTTGCTGTAGGTTTGAGGTTAGGTGCGGTTAGGCTGGAGTAGTGTCCGGGCTGCAGCCAGGGTACAACCGAAGTACTCGGAGAAAAACCTACCCCATTCCTGCCACTGTCCCCCCACTAATCGAACCGAGGCCTCCGCAGTATGAGGACAACTAATAGCCTGAGGTATGGCACGGCAAGTCTACCCTGAAATTAAACTGAATTATATTGTATTTAAGGATATTTCGTATTGCGCAGTAAATGTATTGTGTCTCGGTTACAAAACCAATCAGTTCAAGAGGCACGGGGATGTAGTCGCTGTTTGCTCTTAGATCCTTACAAAACACACAAACGAACGGCGTGGGAAAAACATAGGAATGGTATATAAAATAACCACTGCGCTATAAAGTTCTAAGGAAGTTTTAAAGAAGCATAATCGGTAAAGTAAGGCAACTACAGAAATTCGAGTTCTCACAGAAGTGTATAAAGGTCAAGTCTTCTGAAATGTTACACCGCGTTGATTTGTAACTACACCGAAAATTCGGAATTTCGTAGTGACTTCTATTCAGAGACGAATCGCAGAACTCTAGCAAGAGAATGCCCCCCTGTAGATGTTTCTACAACTTCACGACCTTGAGAATGGGGGCACTACGATCCTTCGAAATGTCGGTATACTTACCACTCGACGTAACATATCAGAAGAATTAAAATTCTTTAAAACGCTGAATAGTAAGTGTTCTTTACGATGTACATATTAAATCCACAATAAATAACCACCTAATAGCCACCACATTACGTCGTAAATGGAAAGGATGTAAAATAAATGTGTGGGCGTAACATGAAAATGCCGCAACTTTAAATAAAACACTAAAAGCACACAAGCATGTCAATTTGTAATGAAATACTGTACTAAAATTATGGACTTCTTATGTGTAAACGCTTGGTGACTGAGATTAACACTTCATACAACGAATTCATACTTCGTAAATAAAAGAACATTGCTACATATTTTACATTTTACGATAAAAGTTTCCGATTATATAGTTTTACAGGCACTGGCTAATTTCTATGTAGCAAAATGTAAACCATTAGGAAAGCCACATCATGCACAGCACATAAGTTATGTATACAAAAACACTGTTATGGCAAAATCCATTTTATAATTTATCTCCACCATCAAGATGATATGTCATCGTTAAAACATCCATTTATCTGTAACCGCTCACCTGGTTGGATGCTAAGAGACAAAAGAATAACCTCCAAGGATAGAGCAATGATAATCCTCCCCATGCTCAACAAACAATGACGCCTTTCAAATACACAGCACCACACGTACGGTTGCTCACAACTTCTACTCAGACAGATGTTCCAATGTGTACAACATTCGCGAAATGCGAGCACGCAGTGACTACTGTTTAGCCACTGTGTTCCAGCATCCTACGCGACTGTGTGAACCCCCACTTCCAGCAGATTTACGGAAGTTCACCAGGCTCACCAACGTCCGCCACGAAAAATAACTAAACTACAGCGCGACAAAGAAGAAAAAACCTACCAGTAGCACAATTTCTGCTGGTTTCTTTCTGTGTTTGTAAATTGTAGTTTTCATTTTACACTAAATTAACGCTATGCTAAACGATTCCACCATCGCCTTTGCTAAAGGCCTACATGTCAATAGACTTACAATTTTATGAACAATTGAAAACAAATCGCATAAAAAAATTTACAACAAATGAAAACAAATTGAATAAAAAAAATTACAAACTGTAATAAGGAAGCATAAAAAAAAATTGGTGCCTTGGCACGCCATGAAGGCATGTAGGGGTTCATAACCTCGGCACTAGATGGCGATGACAGGTGAGCTGCACGCCCCGGCCGCTTCATCCACGGTCGAAACCCCAAAGGTTTCACCTAATAGGCAGCTGGGGGCTTGGCTACTGTTTGTTTGGAACACGTGACGTTATTGTTGAGAACTGTTTCAAAACCGTCGCATTTCAACGTTGCAGCCTTCATTTGTGGCGGGGACCTACACAGACAAGGTCCCAACAATTCATCGGGTTGTGAATTGATTTTAGCGACTACGTTCATTGCAGCCAGGTAAAGTCTCACCTATTACGTTATAGCATTAAAAGTAATAATTATGATCGGTGGGATAAGGCGTAAAATGGGGTAGGTGTTCTGTTACTTCGTGTATATTTGAAGAGCATAAGGCGAACTGTTCAAGATCACATTCCAACTCTGTCAGTGTCTGCTTAGAATCTGCGCAGTAAGCATCTCATATGTACAGCTGTAAACACCGAGTAGCTTCACGTGATTGTGAGTAGAACTGCAAAACAGCTCATTGCAGTACAGGTACACAAAAAATGGTAAAGCAATCCCATTACAGGCCTGGACAGGCCGTGAGGGTTCCAGGAGTTTGAGGCTCCCAGGTTTCAAGACAGTCGACACATGCCAGCCCTACGCACCGGCCGCTTTTACCCCCTCCCTCCAGGATATATTCTACTCATTTCTGTTAGAGGCTTAGTCGACCTCAGGGCCATAGTGCGGCCGGAAGGATTATGTCAATGAAAAATTCCGACACCATCGGGTATCGAACCCACGACCTTCCGGCTTCTAGCGCAGTACAGGCACACAATAGTTCTTTGTATTTCGAAGAATAAATTTCGTTGTAGTTTTTATTTTATTGTACCACCAAACGCACCACAAGTACATATAAATAGTCAAGATATTACTACAGTGCAACATGTTTCGGTGGTGCATTTGTTGGTATAATCAACGAAGAACTGATCCAAAATTCATTCATAATTTCTTTCATCAGACCGAGCACGGAGTTCCATCCAGATTAAGGTTTCATTGAATCTAAGTTAGCCGTTATTGTTAGTAATCTGCTGGTGGCAACAATCGCTCTTTCTATTTTGTGACAATGTGAAATGTGCTTCTTCACTTAGGGAAGAGAGGATGTTTTGTCACAAGTGACAAAGCAAATACTGTGTGGAGTTTGAGATAAGGATTTAGAATGAGGAAAAGTACAGAGGCAAATCAAACAGGAAAGGCACTATCCTTTTATCAACCACAACGGAAGTGACATTTCCCTTAGGAGATCTATTATTTTTCAACGTAGTTTCCCTGCAGTTCTACACACTTTTTGTAGCGGTCCACAAGCTTCCGCAGTAGCACAGTGGTTAAGGTGCTGTGCTACAAATCGGAAGGTCGCTGGTGGTGTCAGTGGGATCCCAGATGGTGTCAGTGGATTTTTCATTGACATAAAATCCTTCCGATTGCACCATGGCCCTGGGGTCGACTCAGCTTCTAACAGAAATAAGTACCAGGAGTATTTCCTGGAGGTAAAGGCAGCCGGTGCGTAATGCTGACAACCTATCATCATCCTGTGCCGTTGTCACGAAATCTGGGAACCTTAACTTCCTGGAACCCTCTGGGCCCCTCCAGGCCTGTAACGGGACCGCTTTACCTTTACCACAAGCTTCCTGATTCCGTCGGAGATGTTGGTTTCAAGTTGTTCCCGAATTCATATACGCACCGATTCTTTCCCTTCCTCGTCACAGCCCAACCAGCGACCACGAAATGCCTCTTTAACCATTTAAAAACGAAGCGCAGACTGCTTTATTTAAAGACCCAGTCCGTACCGCGCAGTAAACACGTTTCACTTCGGATATAAAAACCAATAATTTTATGATGTAAATGGCACAAGTCGCTGTTTGTTCTGAGATAAATACAAAACACATAAATACAGTGTGGGCAGAGGTTACAGTTGTTGAATGTTAAACCTATTTGGTGCATCACGTAACAAGTAGGCTTCGAGAGGTTAAGTGGACCAAAGGCTTGAAAGCCGCATGGTGCGACGTCGGGACTGTCACGTGGATGTCATAACCTCGAACTTGAGGTATCGATTTCTCTCTTCTGTTGCGACCGCAGCATGTGGACGAACACCGTCGGGGTACAAAAGAACAGTTTCGACAGCAGTGCTCTTATTTGTTGCAACTGCAGGCTGCAGTTCGTCTGATGTCTAAAATTCAGAAACTTCAGACACACCTGTCGGTCATCTCGAATGAGAGAGCCTTAGCATGCTCGATGTGGTGTCGCCCTAGTAAGTGCTTCGTCAGTCACACTTGTTCTTCCGGATTTCAACGTTTCTGCTCATTCAAAAACTTTTCTCTGATTCATGCAGTTAACATCACCGTACTGTGCTAAGATTATTCTGTGGATATTAGCAGGTTTGACCCCTTCTGCCCAAAAAAATCTTATCACTGCACGTCGTTCTCTGTATTTCAGCTTTTGAGTCACCGAGCTTCAGAGCACCTTAAGACAAAACAGTGACAGATACTGTCACTGTAATGTGGAGCGCACGCAGTTACGAAATACATTCGATGCCAGTTTGTATCCCACTCTGGTCATGATTCTCATTCATTGCAGGAAATCTGATGACAGATCCAGCCAAAATCATTATGCTACACCACATGCGGCAAAATTTTCGTTTTGCTTAATAACAGATATATCACACAAGAAAAACAAGTTACTTTTTAATTCCACTTGCACAATGGACCCTTTTCTGCTACATTTCTGAAGGTTCAATTAGAGTTCAGAGTAAGCTGACAGGAAATAAAATGGAATTTGCTAAGACTTGCAACTTAGGACCCTGATGAGACATCTAGGGGCACAATAAATCAAAAACCCCTTCACCCTGGAAAGTAGTTTGGATGTACAAATCAACGTCGTTGAAATGTTTAATGGCTCCTCTTATTTTCGACACATTAATTCGCAGTCAGTTCCCCAGATGGGATGCTTGCCATCGAATGATGACCACTGCCTTCATGGAATCGCTTAACGAACCCTGCTCTGGAAGTGACAGCGATGCCGCATCATACGGGGGAGAACCAGGTTAAATTCTCGGCCTGGAATCTGATACTTTCAGAGGTCCTGCACGATTTTAGTCAATCTCTCGAGACAACCAGCCGGACAGCAACTTAAATTATGAAACAAACTCTTAATTCCGCATTCATTCCAGTTACTCACTTCTGATCCTCGCCCTCGACGTTATACAGCCTCATCAACTGAAACTATACAAGTGCATGCTACATGTTTAATATTGTCGTCCCTAAGTCTTGCCATTTCCGAAAGCGTGTTTTTTTTAATTAGTCTCTAGAATTGACGCTTACAGCATGCACATAGTGTACGTGCGTACTTTCAGTCTCAATACGCCAATACGGCACAGAGGCTTTGGATGTACCATGACCGCGTAACAAATAGCTGTAAACCGATAATATTTTTCTTCTCTTCCTACTAGTAACAAATAAAATTCTCCAAACGCCCACTGCGCAAAACTTTCTCACATTGTTACTGTTTATTGAGAGTCTGACAATGGGGAAGTTGGTGCGCCAGGAATCTGCATAGGTCAAGGTCACTGAAAACTGCCGTAATGAAGCGGAGTTTATACACGTGTCTGCCAAAGGCAGTAACAAACAAACAAAAAAGAAAACGGAAAATTAGCTAGTAATGAAGATACACTTGACTTCAGACTAGTCTATTCGTCTCCTGTTTAAAAGACGAAGACTCAAATACCTGTATGAAATTAAAATATTTGACAAATAAGTTCAGCACAGTCTATTACGTTAAGAAAATGAGCTATATACAGCCTTTCGCTTATTGGACTGCTTTGTCCTTTAAGATTAAAGTTTAACGATCTTTCGAAACGTAGTCGGGAACCACTATGCCAGCGACGCAGCGTCACATCAGAGAAGACCAAGACAACCTGAGTAAAGACAATACCCGTCAGTTATTGCGTCCGCCTCTCCGTTCTTCTGATGATCTGTGACTTAGAGCAGTGTTTCTCAACCTTTGTGAGACCGCGGCCCGATAGATCCTTTTTTTTTTTTTCATGAGACGAGGGCACGGTCCCAACAGATTTACTCGTCAGTACCTTTCTATTTTTTTTAAGTTCATACATTAAACTAACATAAGTATTTTATGTTTATTGGACCGTGCATCATCTTGATAGTTGAATAAAGAGAGACCAACTTGATGTCACATATTTCGGATGTTAATACATCCATCCTCAGGAGCTTGAGACTTATTTGTTGAGTTATTTCATGGGTTGTATTGCTCTGGTTCGATGTGTGTTGGTGTTA
>Ga0123357_10011383_pt1 | contig 11401 bp, 7 predicted proteins | sample TergutEmb28metaG_FD_89873 | JGI IMG/M metagenome (GOLD analysis project Ga0123357, IMG submission 89873) | Embiratermes neotenicus P4 segment gut microbial communities from Petit-Saut dam, French Guiana - Emb289 P4 | ecosystem: Host-associated > Arthropoda: Insects > Digestive system > Gut ...
CCTGCTGGTGACTAGGTCATCAGCAGGCAACGTCTTCGGTGCATTCTACCACAAGCTGTAAACACAGTCTAGTGCTCATGAGGATGGGCGAAATTATCGCCCGAAACATGTTGAGCTGATTGAAATTACTATTAAATTGTTATTGTTGTATCTAGTTTGTTGTTTTGTTTATAAGCTATATATATTTCTCACAATCAGCAGCGATTATTCTCCCAAATAGAATTAACATTTAACGAGCAGCAGTGTTCATACACGCCACACGTTTAACCGTTTGGCGCCGGAATTATTTTTTTTTTTTTTTAATTTTAGCACATTCTGTATATAAAGTGTGAATAAAACAGGAACCAAATATGTTAGATTTATGAAACAAACTGCATTTTGAAGAGAGTATAAACCATGTTTAAAATATTCGGTACCTATATTTGTTGAATAAATATATAAAATGCAACGTTTAGAGGTTAGCCGTGCGGTACGACCCCTCTAGTGGTCGTTAGGCATCAAAGGTTTAATGCTAAGAAGCTCGATATATTTTCCACAGTTTCAACCGGTTTCTGAGTAAAGTATTTCAATCTTCCTTAACGTTCTTTAACCAAATTAACTTAATAATTAACATGCCTTATGTTTTCTGTGTGGTGTAAAGTAAACGTTTGTGACTTCTTCTTATCTACCGGTTTTACGGCGGTAATTGGGAGTTTGCAATGAGGTAGGAAACAAATGTTTGTACATGATGCACATAAAATGCACAATCGGCGTTTAGACATCGGTCTCTTACCGCGGATACCAAGTTTTGTCGTGGATCAGTCCATGTCAGATTTGTGGTAAACGAAGTGGCATTGAGGAAGGATCTGATGTGAGTAGGCTTATTTCAGTTTTATATACAGAATCATTGCAGTTGCTACGTACGATTTACTCACATTTGTCGTCAACGCCGTTCTTTTCATAAGGACAATCGGGCGTAAGCTGGGAATCATTAAAAAGAAGATTGTTTTAAGAAACATATAAATTAACGTACCAGTATAATGAAACTGTGGGCCAGGTAGCTCAGTCGGTATAGTGACTGGCTAAGGATTGGACGGTCCGGTGATCGAATCCCGGTGAGGGCGAGGTTTCCTGCACCTGCCAATACCGGCCCTGGGGCCCACTCAGTCTCCTCTACAGTGGGTACCGGGTCTTTCCCGGGGGTAAAAAGCGGCCGGGGCGTGAGGCTGACAGCTCGCCCCCTTCTAGTGCCGTGGTCAAGAAAGAGTAGAGCTATACTTCTACTCCCCCTATGGGTCGTACGGCCTGTACAGAGCCTCAGTGCCCTTACCAGGGTGCACTTTAACTTTACCTTATAATGAAACGCCTTTTATCGACGTAAGATGAAATACAACTATTTCAATCCCAAATAAAAATAATGGTTTTTCGGATATCTGCAAGGATGGGAAAGAAAAGTAGACTTCATGTTCTTCTTTCTTTGCGTTAAGTCCAAAGCCGTAAGTTTTTAAATGCACTATATCCAGTTGCCCGTAACGAAGCGCAGTGCATCTCAGTTTTTTTCCATTACGCATACATTTTTTTACGACCCGTTCGTTATAAATCTCTTTCTTGTGCCGCAACTTGACAACTGCACTCATGTTGTGAAAACTTATATGGGTAAACATTCCGGGCTATTATGGTCCGAACTCTTCAGGAAGTTTTAGGAAACAACCCGACTTTCTTCTAAGTGACGTCGCAGCTGGTAAGCGACAGAAAAAAACTTTTAAATGACGCCACATGTGGTAAGACATAAAAATTAGGGTTGTTAGGTTTGTGTTACTGCAGCTGTTACATTTGAGCGAGGCAGTATTGTTTTGTTCCGTCTGATGAAGGAAAGAAACGAGTTAACAATTTTAATTTTTAGGGGAAAGAACAAGTTTCTTCGATATGAACTGGATTTTCCCAGACGCGTACTTTCGTCTCGCAGGTTCTACATTGACAGTCGTACATCTAAACCGCATGATGTTACGGTAAATATGACCATTATTTTGGGCTTTGTTTCTACTCAGCTGTGATCCTAGGATGACCTGGTCTTAGTCACTGGAAAACGAAAGAAGTTGAAACCAACGTCTACTTGTAGAAACGGAAAAAGATAGAGTTTCCGAAATGTTACGTTTAGAAAAAAACCTAGATGGCACACAATGTCTAGAAATTAGCATTAGGCCCTGTCAACTGATTACCACCGTTTTGGAGGGAGGTAAGACCGTCATCTTCGGGGTTAACAGTTTAAGAATAGTGTCTCATTTTTCAGGTCTTTCCGTTACATTTCGTAATGTTGTCATGGTTATTTTCTTCCTTAAGATATTCCAGTATAATTTTTGTACGCATTTCTCATCTCGTCTGAACGATTTGCAGGAAAGGAAAAACTTGAACCTGTCGGCAATCGGAGCTCAAATCTTCGGACAGCCATACCACATCAAAGTAAATCTATCCACAAAAGTTTCCTAAATGTAATTAAATGTTAATTACATCCATTACTTCCAAACATTTCTTATAAATTATACAGGCCTGATGTACATTCGTGTAAAGAGTTTTTACTTTTTACTATCTTCCCGTTTAAGAAGAAACAAAATGTTGAACAAGTAACAAAAGAGTGTGAAAGTGAGGAAGAGAATTACGAACACCAGCAAGTGCCTTCATAATCTCTTGTTAAAAGGGGAATTAATATGCAAAAACGTGCATCGGGAACAAATTGTGTTTGAAAGTTGTGGTTTGGCTTATTTGTATTAACGTAGTCGCTAAGCAACGCGACGCAATCACACTTCTATTGTTCCCTTCCCATCCCACACAACTTCCTTCTACTCCTTTTAGCGGAGTAGCAAGAATATATCAGAATGTCTTGATGACAGAAGAGACAAACCGTTTTTCAGGAAGGACTGTTTTGCATTTCTTGAAATTTATACAAGCTAATGTATACTATTATTCTTGTTTTCAAGCTTTCGCCGTGTTCTAAATGTAATGTGTTCCTTTTTGGGTCATTCCCCGGCGTCTGAGTTCTAATAAGCGACGTTTCGGAACTCACTGTCGGTTCCATCTTCATAGGCAGGTAAGTGAAGTTTGTCAGTGGAAGGACTGTGTGGGGTATTTATACATGGTTGGGTTGGAGCGGGGAAATGGCAGAGCCAACAGGAAGTAGTGTGCCCGTACGGTCACACTACTTCCTATTGGCGAGTCTTTATGGAACGAGTCTTTATGGAAAAGATTTATAGGAGTAGTAAGTGATGAGAAGTGAAAGACTGGGGTGAAAGCGCGAGTGAATTAATGATTGTAAAAAAAATACAAAAAACTGTACACAGTACTCTTTGCTTGGGTGCTTTTACCTTTTATACATGTTTTAATCTAATTTGTCTCGTGTGTTTTGTTGCTAGTTTTAAGTTGTCTTTTGGGTAATTGTTGTTGGTTGACCGTGTGTATTGTTGTAGTTGACTTGTGTGTGTTGTATCTTATGTGTATTTGTTGTACTGTGTGTTTATTGTTTTTTATTTTTTTAATTTAAATGCCGGACTGCTTGCTACAGGTCAGTACTCGGAAGGTCCTGCGACCGGCCATCTCGACACAGGTTTTTCTTGGTTTCCCTGAGCCAAAAAGCAAATGCTGAGGTGGTTCCCAAGATTCCAAGTTACCACTACATGTTTCTCATATAGCCCTCCCGAATTAAATTTAGTAGTAACTAATTTCAAGTTTTGTTTACATGTAAAATAACCACTTACACAGGGTAACAACCCAATTGCAGTAAATAATAATAGTAATAATAATAATAATAATAATAATTATTATTATTATTATTATTACCCGTTTAGAGCACATTAATTACCTTACTTACAGGCCCACTTGGGATTAAAAAACAATAAATTTTCTATCCGATTGAATTTTGGGGTTCATGCGATTCTGAGACTTGGTCCGAACATCTGGGTGTGAAGTATGTAAACGTAAAGTAGGATTTATAGAAAATTGTGTTTCAAAATACATAAAGGTAAAGGTAAAGCAGTCCCATTACAGGCCCGAGGTGCCCAGAGGGTTCCAGGAAATTAAGGTTCCCAGATTACGTGACAGTGGCCCAGGATGGTGGTAAGGTTGTCAGCCTTACGCACCGGCCGCTTTTTACCCCCAGGAAATATTCCTGCTATTCATTTCTGTTAGAGGTTGAGTCGACCCCAGGGCCATAGTGCGATCGGAAGGATTATGTCAATAAATAATTCCAAATGACACCATCTTAAATCGAACCAGCGACCTTCGGATTTGTAGCAGAGCGCCTTAACCCCTGTGCTACCGCAGTCCCCATTTCGAAATATGTATGTATAGAAAATACCAAATAAACTCTACATGTTATGAACTGTTCCATAATTAAGTGTACTTAGTACACATACACAGACATGGTAATTTCACAGTATGTGCGTGTATATTATATCACATGAAATTTGTATGTTTACGTGACCGAGTATGTGTACAAGATACCTGAAAAATTAATGTGTAACCTACAGTTCCAGATTAGCTATACTCTCATGTTAAAACGTCGATCCTAATTACGCGCATATATTTTTGAATACAATAGTATCTTGAACTTAACTGTTTGCATTATTACGTGCTCTAGTATTACTCACTACTTGAATATAACGAAAGTACCTTCCTTGTTGATTGTAAACGTCTATATACCGTTTTAGATACACTGCAACCTGTTGTACAGTATTTTAAAATTAAATAATTTTTATAATTGTTTTACGTACATTCTGTAAACATATGGGATCCCATAATGTATAGTGCGCACTGTCAGTAGCTTTTACATTAAATGGTGGCCTGAGGATGGTCTAGGAAGGGACCGAAACATGTAGCTGTACTAGGATGCTGATGACTATATATGTTGAAGAATGAGAGACCAACTTGATGTCACAATTTATTAAGTTTTATTTCACTTCTTCTATGCTTAGCATGTTTCGGACATTAATACATCCATCATCAGGAGCTTGCGACTTTTCTGTTGTATCACCACATTGGTTGTGTGTTTTTGTTTCGATGTGTGTTGGAGCTTTGGTGTGGCTGGGTTGGGGTGGTATCCGTGTGGCAGGCTTCAGCCTGCCACATGAAACATGTCCGAAACATGTTGAGCATGGAAGAAGTGAAATAAAACTTAATAAATTGTGACATCAAGTTGGTCTCTCATTCTTCAACTATCACAATGATGCACGGTCCAATATACATAAGATTGTGTTTATGTTGTTGTGTTCTGACGGAACAAATCATTTGATTTTATTTCAAGTTCTAGAGTTCTTGTACAGATATTTTTAAAGTGTACAAGAAGGTTGCACTGTAAGGTTCCTGTAGCCAGCAGTCCTGTTGAAGTACTTTCAGCATATTAAGTTTAATAAATTATATCTCTTTCAAGAAGAACAATTTCTGAAAAAATCTATGTATTGATTATTGTGGTGTTGATATGCATTTCTTGGATGATGATTTTACAATAAAAATAAAGGTGGAGGTAATTTGAAGTGCAAAATGAGTTATTAAAGAAAATTGTAAATTTACAGGCCTAAAGAAAAATGTGAAGATCCTTACAGCTCTAAATTAATGGATTTTTAGCTGATTTTGGAATCTATGTTGTTTATATAGGTATTACAACCTGAAAAGTATAACTCCAATTTACGAAATTCAAAAGTATATAATTTTACATTGGGTTGTTTAAAAAATATAAAATGAATTTATGTGATTCTGAGAACAGAGAGCGATTTTGGTCCTAAACTGCAGGACCCTATTGGTACAAGTACTGGAAAGACATTATGTTCTCTGTTTGAAAGCGACTATATATGCTGATATACTGCTTAATTATAATTCTTGCTTCAAAAGACAAGATTTCCGTGTTAAATATTGCTAACCCCCACTAAGGAAAGAACTTCAATTTCTTTAGAACGGCTTAAGGTACAAATGTTACTCAGCGTTATTATATTCAAATAACTTTCTCTTTCTAAACCTCCACTGCGTTCTTTTTTATAATTCATTCAGAGCTTCTTTTCTTTTTATATTCCCTGTTGACCCGTTTTTCATTGCGACTTCTCCTCTGCAGTCCCTGAGCTACGTAATAAAACACAAGGCCCCTAATTCTGTTTGTTGTTTGTTTGGCGTCACAATAGCAGTGATTAAGGCAGCGCCAAGAGAATTCATCAGGTCTATTTAATAAGCAAATGTAATTTCTGTGCAGATGAGTTCTAATTTAGATAGTTACTGAAGCTCAGATACATCTACACACTTTGTATCGTAAGGAGTTCCATTACTCGTAAATAATGCAGAAGCTGTGGAGTCCACGCAACACGCATGGATCACACGATAAATGTACACAAAGTTTTGACTGGAAAATTTGAATGTGAGAGATGACGTAACAGGAGGAGAAGTAGATGGGACAACATCATACAAGATATGCACTATACATAAGACGTAATACTGCGTAGCATTCGCGTAACCATTGTGGCAATGGAAATTCAACATTGCGTTTTGCGTGTATTGTTGAGGTTGATGTCCCTGTGAAAAATATAGCGATAATATAGCGATAGTCTGTGCTGTGAAAGATGTTTTTATTTAAAATTCATGTCACCGGCAACAAAAGAGTAGTTAGGTCGTAATGTTAAGTGCCTGATACTTGGTCTGCTGTTAACCGAACTTGGATTTTGTTGACGAGTTTCAAAAAATGACCAATATATAATTTGCGAAAATTCTTCTAGTAGGATCCATGCTGATACATCCGGGCGGACAGACATTCAGACTAGACGGACAGGACGAAGCTTATAAGCGCTTTTCGCGTTTATGCGAATGCGCCTGAAAGGAACTTAAAGAATTGGGATGTGAATTTGTTGCCAGGATTCATCAGGCGTTGTTTTTATGGCAGGTTTCAGAATTTTGTCCACCTTATATCACTCTGAATACAATACACATTTTAAGAAACTGAACCGTTTCTGCCGTACTGAACACAGGGAGCAGAAAGCGTGTTGGGTGAATAAAGAGGGTTCTCTATATCTGCTCCTGTGTTGAGTCGTCAGCTATAAAGATCATATTTGTTAACCCTGTCAAGTCATGTGGATATTGCATGTAACACCACGTTTAACATTCTAAAATTCTACTTTTTTTTCCACACAATGTATTTATGTGTTTGAGAGAGTTTTCAGAAAAAAAAATCCGCAATTTCCATATTCATCATTAACTGGATTTAAATTAATGGTTATCCATCCCGTTGTGCAGGTATACCAATTTTATATTTATTGTCCGTCGTACACAATACAATATTGCAAAGTTATAATTATGCAATTGACAACAAAGCTACATGTTTTGACCTCATGGGGTCATCTCCAGGCTTATAAAATATGATGTCGTACAAGGTACGTCTATAATTACTACCTACGGATGAACTGCAAACCACGGGATCCCGTAGGTAGTAATTACAGACGTACTTTGTACGACACCATATTTTATAAGCCTGAAGATGACCCCATGAAGTCGAAACATGTAGCTTTGTTGTCAATTGCATAATTCTAACTTTGCAATATTGTGTTGTGTACGACGGACAATAAGTATAAAATTATTAACTGATTGGTTTTCCATCAGCGCAGTACGAAACGAACTTCTAAATATATTCCGGCCTGATCTTGGTGTCTGATGGGTCAACTGCGGTTAATAAAATAATTCAGGAAAACAGGTGAAGGAAGATGCACGTCATTTTAGGTGAACGGTTTGTCAGTCACATGTTGCTGACTTCTTCAGAGCCTAGGAAATTAAGAAGAAAAATTTTAAGTAATAAATTGTTGAAAATTAAAAAAAAGCGGTAGCGTATATGGCAACATTAGTAAAGCTCTGATTCAAAATCTAGGTAGATATTTAGACAAGGTTAAATGTATTTTTTTTAAAAAGATTAATTTCTTTAAAAATGAACACATTTAAGGCGAAAGACCGGCTACCGTGACAACACAAGCTCAGTCGATACCCTCAATTATGAAATAATAATAATAATAACAGATTCAACACTGAAACTAACGATATAAGCACCATGAATAGTAACAACAGAATAGCTGCAACACTGTATTCCCTAGGGACATAGATTGTCTCAGGAATATAAGTTTAATTGTACCCTGCATAAAGGAGATGATGATGATGATAATAATAATAATAATAAGGCCTGTGACAACAGACATCCATATCGTATAATAATAATAATAATAATAATAACAATAAATTTCTTATCAGAAATTCATGTTTATTTTACAACATTCTCTAATCAATATCAGTTCTCATTCCTTGGAGACTGCTAATGAGCTTGAACTTATTCTATCAGCATACTTGTTTGAAGCCTACTTACTACCTTTTAAAATATTAAAAAAAAAATACAAATTTTGCATTCCGTGACAAAGTACACAGATTTTATCAAGGCAGTCTTTATTTTCAGAACGCCATGCGGTTTCACTGTATACAATTAAATATAATTTAATTTACGCAATAAGAAAAGTACTGCCTCCATGTTCAGGTGCTCACAAAACCAGCAAATGCCCATCAGAATTTCATGCAAATTTGTGACACTAAATTTCACTCAAAATAGAACTATTCATCTGGAAATGTGGGCGGAAGCTCGTGTAGGTTCTTCTGTAAAACATGGGTTCCATTGTATCAGATTTCCCACAATTCAAAACACTTAATAAAATTTTATAGATATTTCCGTATCGAGTATTTATCCAAATTGCACCGAAACTGTACCGGAATGAATCCATTTACTCTTTAAATTAAAATATGGCTTTCACTGCACCGATTATCAACACACCAATTTTTGTTCAACGGGAATATGCGAAGAAGTTCGGTACTGAATTTCACTCATACCGGCCAAGAAATGTGAAATGCGGTTATCAATTCCATTGTGCGCTGCAGTAGACCATGACAGTCACTAAACTGATTTTCTAGAAAAACTCCTCCATATTCGGCAACTTTTTGTAAAGAACTCCTAACCGAAATTTATGAAGATCAAACAGACGGTTTAGTTTCTGTTACTGTGTTACAGAAAAACGAACAGATCGACGGAATGGCGAGATCTTCACATAAAGCGCTCTATTTTACATGGTTAAAAAAAAACCTAAAATCGTCTCCTGAAGACGATGAGTTGAGGCGCTAGAAATATGTATAGCGTTCAGAAAAACGAAACAGCTGGCACTAAACACGTCGTTGTGCGGACTGAAGCAAACTGTTTGGTCTTACATAATGCATCGGTATGGATAAAAAATTTAGGAAGATAGGTCCCACGTTTGTGCCCCTCTTGGGGAGGCGTATCGTCATACTTACATGGAAGCTAGAACAGAGGTTCCGTAACACACATAAAATTTGCACGAAGCTTGTCTATAGAGTTGTAAAGCAATGAAGATGTATATTACATAATCCTACTCGATCCTTACAATTCTTTACACGTACGAACTGAACAGTTGAGAAAACATTATTATTAGAATTAAGACTAACTCTTCTGGGATGTTATGTAGATATTTTGATAGATAAAATGGTAAAGCAATCCCATCACACGTCCCGAGTGTTCCAGGAGCATGAGGCTCCCGGATTTAAAGACAATCAGCACATGAAGGTGGTAAAGTGGTCAGACCTACGCACCGGCCGCTTTTACCCCCACGAAATATTCCTGGTACTCATTTTTGTTAGAGGCTGAGTCAACCCCAGGGCCATAGTGCGACTGGAAGGATTATGTCAATGAAAAATTTCATTGACACCATCGGGAATAGAACCCGCGAACAGCCGGCTTGTAGCGCAATGCCTCAACCAACTGCGCCAACGCCAAGTATATTTAGGAGAAACCTGCTGAGTTCTTTTCAGGGTAAATGACTTTGAGGGTAAGGAAGAAGGTTCCTCTGAAACATTGACACCTATAAACCTAACTACATGGCACAACATTCACCGAAAACAAAAATCGTGAAAGACAGTAGACGGTGCGTTACTGATGACAGTTGTGATTACAGTTGTGCTGGAACTGTCACGCATATATAAAGCGGCTAAGGAAAGCAGTCCTCACAAGAGCAACGTAAACCCTGGCATTCACTACACACAGTTTAACAGACGTTGAAAAATGGAAAACACTTTAGACCCCAACACACAGCCATACACGAGGGTGTAGGCGATGAAAGATGAAAACTACCCTGAACGGCAGTAAAGACCCAGAAGGAGCGTAAATAAGAAAGAATACAACAGAAGGCAGCGGCAATGCAGGTTTCACGTGCACAGAATGCATACCAAGCTGCCGGAGGAAACATTCCGGCGTTTTCCCGGTTCAGTCATACCTACGAGAGCTGCAGGTTAACATTTCTTTGCTTCGCGCTACAGAAAGTTTGTATTCTACATCTTATGCTTCATTACCCATATGGACACTATGAAATATCGTTGACATACTAAGATAAATGTTTTCTGAGAACTTAATTAGTGTAATTTGGTAAACGATTGTCAACATTTCGAAGGAATCTGCTGTTCCTGTCTTCAAAAAGACGTTTATAGCAAGCATATTGTCTCAATATTAAACATACAGACGATTAAGCAGACTGCTTTGCCTCGGTCTGCAGGGTAAATTTTGAGACAAAATTTTACTTCGGAAGTTTCGAAGGAAAATGTCGTGTCCTTCTTCAGGGAAAAATTGTAAAAATTTGATACCTTATATTTTCGTCTCCTATTTGCTTATCGAATCATAACCGTGATACCAGCCATTCAGGAAATTCTTTAAGTGGTTCAGTAATTTTGGGGAATAAACGAAGACATTACCAGGTCTATGCCGGAGATCCACGCACATCTCTATGACAGAAGGAAAACTGCCAAGAACGAGAATGCAAAATGTTACACAACTCAACTGGAATTAAGTTTCTTTCCATATACACAAATGGAGAGAGCGTATATCCTTTCGGACGACATTGCACCACATAGAGCATCTAATGAATGTTTTCAGTAAAAATTTTTTTAACCATCAATTACGTCAACAGCTCGGTATTTCGTAAATACAGAGAGGAAAACTAGTAAAACTATAGATGGGTAGAGAAGTGAAAAGGCATTGAAAACTAACGACAAGTATAAAATCATAGAATATCAATTAAACTGACTGGTAAATATAATGAATTTAACGTTCAGGTGACCGTGCATCGTGATAAATTCTTATAATAAAACCAAATAGATGCAGTAATTCCTCAAATTCATTTTTGGAATAAAACTCTACATGTTTCAGACAGTTCCTCTGTCCATCATCAGGAGTTTTCACTGTATACACAGCAAACCTGTATGACATATACCATTGCTGTTTGTACAGTGAAAAACTCCTGATGATGGACAGAGGAACTGTCCGAAACATGTAGAGTTTTATTCCAAAAATAAATTGAGAAATTAGTGC
>Ga0123357_10011384_pt1 | contig 11401 bp, 7 predicted proteins | sample TergutEmb28metaG_FD_89873 | JGI IMG/M metagenome (GOLD analysis project Ga0123357, IMG submission 89873) | Embiratermes neotenicus P4 segment gut microbial communities from Petit-Saut dam, French Guiana - Emb289 P4 | ecosystem: Host-associated > Arthropoda: Insects > Digestive system > Gut ...
AAAAACTCTTTGGTCGGGAACTGAGCGATGAGCAAATAAAGCGCCTGGGGAGGATAGCTAGCGTCCTCGGCCTAGACGATAATGACTCCATGTGGGAGATTATTGCCACGATGGAATACCAGCGTGTCTATTATGAGGATCTGCCGGAAAAAATCGCCGCCGCCTCTCAGGAAATTGTTCAGGGGTTTTCTGTTGCTGCTGAAAAAGAGATGGCACGAGCGGAAAGTCTGCTGGCCGAACGTGTTGCAGAACAAGCAAAGAAAATGTCCCTGCGGCTCAATGTGGAGGCACTTCTACCGATGGGTCTTGCCGCGCTTATTTGCCAGTTTGCATATGGCTGTCTTACAATGTGGGCAGGCTTTCGCCTTGGGTCGGGTCAGGGATACAGCCCTGAATGGCTTTTACGTATGCCAGCCGGGTTCCTTATGGCCGGATTGCTCATGGCGGGTGGGGTATACCTGGGGATTGATGCAGCCAAGGAATATGCTGAAGATGGCAAGGGTTGGAAAAGAAAAACCCTTATTGTCCTAGCATTGTTAGCTCCAGGTGGCATATTCGCCAGCCTGGCTGTGTAAATACAAGAAGCCCTGTCTCCACGCTGAGGCAGGGCTTTATACTGCTATTTTTGGATAGTGGCTCAGTTTGAAATGCGGAATTATCCCTTGAATCCCAACCGTACTCTTTGCTTGACTTTTCGCTTGATTTGTTTATATTGCGCTCACTGACGGAGCGCCCGATGGAGGGCTCATTGAGTTGAGTCTGTACGCGCGTTCACTGATTCCCCTGGAAAGGGAGGGGTTGGAAGTGACCGTCTTTATACCTGATAGCCATTCCCTATCAGGTCGGTTTTTTTTGACAGTTGTCTATCTTCAAGTAAAATATATCAAAGGAGATAATTATCATGCAGATCATTGAGAAAAATAAGAAAACGAAAATAATTGAATGCCTCAAGAAAATCTGCAACTTCCTAGATTGGCTAGCGTTCTGTTGCCAAAAGTTGAAGGCCATATTGCGAGAGCTGATAGATCGCATGGAAGAGGCGCATAGGTCAACTGCTTTGCCCGAGCCTGCCTAGCTCCCATCTGGCGTTTACCCTTCATGCCCTCTCCCTTGCAAAGAGAGGGCATTTTTATTCCTGCTGACTGTTTTTGCAGGCTTAAGCCGCTGTACATTACGGCTGATACGGGTATTGTCAAGAGTGGCAGACTAATAAGCGTGTTAAGCCGCTGAGTCCCCCCGGCATCTCCTGCTGGCTCAGGCTATGACGGTGCAGCTCCGGTTGCCTTACCGGCTCTCTTTGCTTTCGATTGAAGCTAAAAATGAAGAGGTAACCATGCCAAGGACACGAGAAGAAATGAAACCACTGTTACAAGGCGATTTGGACGGACTGTGTGGCTTGTATGCTTTAATCAACGCATCACGTATGGCCATGCCGACGCTTCCGAAGAAGAAATGCCAGAAAGTTTTTTATGATTCTCTTCGCTGGCTTCGTGCCCGCAGAGGCATGCCTGCTATGCTGTGCCAAGGTATAACACACGATATACTCGTCAGACTGTACAATAATGTTTTTCAACAACATTGGCCCAACATTTCCAAGAAGCACCCCTTTTGGGGCAAAGCTCGTCCACAAAACCGCGATGATTTTTTTCAGAGAATGAAAGAGGAGGCGTCCCGACCGAATCAAGGCGTCTTCATCAGTATTGGCGGTACACATGACCATTGGTCTGTGATACGCGAAATCTCCGACGACAGAATTTATCTCTTTGATAGTAGCGGCTTGAAGTATTTACCGCGCGAGAGGTGTGGCAACTCGGAGGAAGATAACTTCTGTCATATCATAAAACCGGGATATGTTATTCTCCTCAGTTGTGAATAGATAGCTGGCCCCCGAAAGGTGGAAAGGCCAGCATATTAGTAACAATTCCATCACGATAGATACTTACCTTCCAACAGGCAAGGATGGCAGGGAAGATAACTGAAAATACGGACTTAACGTAATAAATTTCGAGGCGATCATGAGCAATACAAACTTTGACGACTGGTTGTCATTTTATGTTGACCCAGATGAATACGATATCAATGCAGCACTGTATCAGGCCATCGCTGGCGAAGAGGTGGAAAGTATATATGAAATAACCAGAAAAGGCTCGCGGGTGTTTGTGAAGCTGGGCGATGGTGAAACTTTAGCATTGCTCTCTGAAAAAGCCGTCGAAACCTTTCTGAAAAAATTTGATGAACGCTTCGGGAACGGGCTTGGAGTTGTACTTTGGGCAGACTGCCAGAGGGCAGCGGATAATACACCCTAAGTCGTCACCATTCTTTCTGCTGCGGAATATTTTCCCCCTATCCTCTTTACGGGATATTATGTCGCTGAATTGCAGCAGCACGTTTTGGCTGTAGATAAATACCATCCAGCAGGTGATCTATAGCCGCCATACATACTTTAAGTTGATCAAGAGGGGGAATGGTAAGCCGATGCGTTACACCATGTCCAACTTTTAGGATGTCCTCAAAAAGCTGTTTTTGGGATGCAGGGAGAAGTCCAGATTTAACAAGAAGTTCAAGGTGTGCTGCAAAACCGCCCTGTGGGTTTCCATTTGCTTGATCAATGCTTACAGCATCTATCAAGGAACGCATCCCCAAAGCAGCCAGTAAATTCTTACCTTCGTTTAGGGCTGAAGATATTTGATCATAAAGCATACTTAGATATGTTGGCTCAAAAATGCCTTGTAATAGGGATTTATGAATATCAAAATTAGGTTGGTGATGTGTGTATCTCCTTGATTCTGGGCTTGGAAATGTGTCTATATGTTGAGAATAAATTGCATTTCCGTGCCTATCATAATCAGGCTCAGTCAGATTCCTATATGCACGAATAAAAAAAGGCTCATCACATCCGCAACATTTTAGAAACACATAATGCGTCTGTCCTACAAGATGTGACTCGACGTGTTCTTGTGTTGTTTCCTGCGCAATGACCGCACAATTTGTTTCCTTGTCACAATAAGGGCAATGCTGGCGTATCGTTGATAGAGTTCCAGGCATAGACATATAGTTCTCCACACTACCTGTATCTATATTTTAATGTAAGTCACCTCAAATGCCTTACATGCCCTGAATTGTTGGAGTCTGTTGGCAAAGGCAAAGGCGTCATTCATCTCATATTGCAGGAAAATGTCCAATCCGCGATCCAAGGAAATTTTCCAGCCGGTATCAGTAGTGATATGCCGGGCGTGGAGAGAGCCGGAATGGTCGTACTCCCAAGTGAAGTCAACGCCTAAAGCGGCAGCGCCAGCCTTTATCTTTTCAAAATTTTCGTGCTGTTGTTCGGCTTTGATTTCATCAGAAACCGTTATCAGGTGAACAGCAATTTCATCCCCTGTCGCCCGATGCCTCACTACCGTTTCCAAAAACTCCATAAAATTCCGCACCTGATAGAAAAGCCGGATATATGGGTCGGTGACAGTAATTTTGCTTGCGCCAAGCAGATAGCTTCCAAACAGGTCGTCATAGGAGATGCCCCTTCGATTTTCCTGAAAAATCAAATGGCCTTCTTGAGGGACTGTTGCCTTCGATAGGGAGGAAGTATTTGAGGCATACATTGAGTGCATTTCTTCGTTATTTACTGCGGACAAGCTGGTGTCATCCGAGTCAATGGCAGATTTCCTTTTATTATAGTACCTTGGAAACTCCTTTTCTTCTAGCGTAGCAACTTGCACTGTACGCCCTGTCGTGTCTTTGTATGTAAACACAACATCTTCATAGGTCGTATCTATCCGCATAATCTGGTCTTTCACCCGTTTGCGGCCCTCAATAGCCAAGTTTAACATCATTTCAATGTCATCTCTGGATGCTTCACCGTTTGGGAAGAGTAGCTTCATAAGGCCGGAGAAAGTTTTATTTATGCCGTCACGATCTCGCGTGGAAATATCGGAAGACAGCGTGAAATGCGCCTGATAGCGGTCAGAGTAGTCGTAATTACGCAACGCCCGCAATATCTCAGCAAGATAGTCCACAACGAAACCATAACCGCTTGAAAACATTTCTCCGCGAATAATATCCACCTCCCAACCCGGAATATAATGGTGGATGCGATCCAAAAAAGCGGAATCATAATATTTTTCTGGCAATTCACAAAACAAATCGGAGTGTTTCAGCATATACGGCACGGTGTGCTGCGTGTTGCCGACAAATGCCATCGATGCTTCTGCGCCGAGGGTTTCCACGCCGCGAGAAAACGACTTGTTGGCCATGTAGTTTTTCATTATGTCCACGAGGGACTTGTCTACCCGCTTTTGCTTCCCGGCAAATTCGTCAAAGGCAATGCAGTCCCAATAGCCGACCAAACCGATTTTTCCAGAGGCGTTGTTCACAAATAGCTTCGGGACTGTGACTTCGCCGCCGGAAAGCAGGATGCCATGTGGGGAAAAATCAGAATAGATGTGCGATTTCCCCGTTCCTTTTGGCCCTAGCTCTATCAGGTTATAGTTGCGCTCACAAAAAGGAATGAGCCGAATAATTTGGGTCAGCTTACTCCGTTTGCCGAATTTTTCCGGGTTGAATCCGATTGTCTGCATGAGCAAGTCAATCCATTCATCCAGAGAAAACTTCTGCCGCGCGGCAAGGTGGGCTTCAAAATCAAAATGGGAAAGCTGGATGGGTTTGAGGCTGGCAAGTAACCAGGGGATGACATTTTTGTTTTCCGTATATTCATATTCCACATCGGCAATGCACCATACGCCGCTGACCAGCAGCTTGGGGTGCGCTTTGACCGTTTCGGAGTCAATGATGACTTTTTTTAAGCCGAGATTGGAAAACTCAGCTTCATAGGCATCCACTTTGTCATTCAGGGTCACGCTGATTTTATCAATGACCTTGTAGCGGCCTTTTTCCTTGATATTCGAGCGGACAAGCTCTGATTCGCTACGATGGACATAGTGTTTTCGCAGCACTTCTTTAACAGTTTCAATCCCGGTTTGGATGGTGGCCTCGTCATTAGTCGCGCAATACTGGCCGAGCAGATACTCCAGCACATAGGTCGGCACCACGGCATTGCCTTTCACGGTTTTGACCAAATCTTTGCGCACGACAAGGCCGGGGAAGCTCTCGTTTATTTTTTTGTCCAGTTCGCTCATGGCATTGCCTTCCCTTAAAAATCGAAATCCGATGTGAATGAACGCCGCATGATATAACGCCGGGTCGCGTATGCCGTATAATGGCTTGTTCCGGCAACCTGCTCTTCAAGTTTGAGTAGCACTTCCTTGCCGTTGGCCTCATCCGCCTTGCTGGAAAGGATAAAGCGCACCCTTTGCTCTCTGTCGCGTGGATTGTCCGATGTCCTATCAAAACGTAGCTCGTGACTATCGGAAATGAGACTGCCATTTTCTGTATAAATGCCTGCCCGCAAGGCTCTGGGGTGCATTTTATCAGTTACACCCTCACGTTGATACAACGTCACCGCCAACTGACCGGAGGTGATGACCGAACTGGAATCGCCCAAAATTTCCACTGCCACAACAGAAGTATCGCTCTGGCGCTTTTTATTGATTTTAACTATGGGCACAACAACTTCCTGCAAGGTCGCCCCGCCGTGAACGTAACGGCTTCCAGCGCCCTTTAGACGAAGGCGATTGATGGATTTAGGGATTTGCACCTCTACAACCCCGGCCAGACCAAGCTGGGCGGGGGTAAAGGTGTGTACCCCTTGAGTTTGAACCAAACCATGACCAAGCAAAAAACGGCGGTCTTTATACAGTATTTGTGCCTCCTGAATATCAACGTTGGAAAAGTCGCTCTCGTCAATGGCTCTGCTCTGATACAGAAAGCCATGATCCGCTGTCACAACCAAATTGCTCACATTGTTGCCGGTCAATTTTTTAATGAGGCGGACAAGCTCATTGATCGTTTCCTGGGCGGCCTCAAACACAGTGTCCTCGGATGCCTTGTCAATTCTGTTGTGGTAAATGTAGAGTACGTCGTTGTTTTTCAGAAGATCCCGCGTGTCTTCCTTGCCCATTGCCAAGAGTTCCTCCGCTGTAACAGCGCGTCCACGCCCTTGCAAAGCGGTTTGCAGAATCTTGCTACGGTTCTCGGTGCCGATTGAGGACTGGCCATCAATCAGGACATTGCCGCTCTCGTTATCCGCAATGGACAGTTCTTTATTTGGCAACAGCGCGGCCATGCCTAGCTGGGTATAGCTGGGCAGCATAGACAGCATGGGGGAGAGTTCCGCTGTAAATCTGTCTTCCTGCCGGATGGCCCGTTGCAATTCTTCACCGATTTCATAGCGGAGCGCATCGGAGATGATGACGCAAACCTTGTTATCTTTGCGTAGAAAGGGCTGTATCAAGGTAACAAAAAATTCATCCTGCCTGCGGACGGATGGAATTTTCCAGGCATCCATAGTGCTGACAAGTTCCTGGAAGCGATTGCCGAGTTTGAGCAAAAAATTGTTGGTGTAAAGGTTTTCGATTTGTTCGGTCAACGCTCCCATAAGGGTCGGCTGAACCGAAAGACGTATATGGTAGGCGAATTGGCGATACAACTGATCTATTTTGAACCAGCTTTGACAATAACGATCCACAGCCTCGCTAACAATTCCCGCCTCAAGATGGACGCTCTCATGCAAGTGGATGAAATGGGCGGCAGCATCAATGGCTTCATAAAGATGCTCGTATTCGCCATACCAGACGCTTTGCCTGCGGAGACGAATTTGGTCACGAACTTCAATGGCGCTGATTGTTTTGGCCGCCACCGCCTGAACCAAATCGCGGATGACTTTCTGATCTATCAACTGGAAATAATCTAACCCAAGCAAATCACGATAATCGCGCTTTGCCAGATCATGCTTCATACCCAGCATTGGCGCATATTCTTCCGACAGTTTCTTAAAATGCTCTGCATGAATGCGGCTGTCTTTCCATTGCCTGAAAATGACCAGGGCATCGTCTGAGAGCTGCCCGGTTTCCCCAATGCCATTGGCATAGCTTGATTTGAAAAGCGTGATGGCAAAATCCCGTATGGTGTGGCTGTCAGATTGGTAGCCGTAAAGCACTTCTGCTTGCTTCCAGAAAAAATTCGCAAGTCCGCTTCGCTCGATAAGTCGAATTTTTTCATCCTCTCCCTCAGCAAGTTCCTGAAGGAGGTTCTCCAGCACCGAGTCCATACGGCCTTCACTACCGGCGCATATGCCCAACATTTTCAAGCGAATGGTTTTGGCCGTATCGTCGTGTTTCAGGAGTTTTTTCAGTCCATCCTTGCGTTTCGCCGCACGAAAAAAATACTCGTGCCCCTGCACCACTTCGATAAAATCCACGCCAAGCTCAAGTTCGGAAAGCCAGATGCCGACCTGATCCGCACGAAACTCGCCATGCGCCAAAAGCACATCCAGCAGCCAATTATCCAGATCGTCCGGCTGCTGACTCTCATGGTACAAAAGGAACTTTTGCTCCGACTCCTTACGCAGAATGCGGAATTTGACGGCATATTCGTTATTGGCGATTTCGATTTTTTTAACTCCTGGCAGTTCCAGCGAAACGAAATCCTCGCGCAATTCCCGTTTGGCGTCATACCAGAAGACAATGCGGTGCTTGTCAAAAAGGACGGTCAGGGCATTGGATATTCTGTTGGTCATTGCTAACTTCCCAATGCAACTTTCAACTGCTTTGCCAACAATGATTTACGCTTCTCTGCAAATTGCGCAAAATCCTCAAAGAGCAGACTCGTGTCTGCCGGTATCAACGCCCGTTTCCGTGCTTCAATTTCACCCAACAATTCAGACTTGCTTTCAATCCACGTTGAAAGCGATGTGTGTTGTTTTTGTTCATTTACGTTGGCGTCAAGCATCTGCAAGTTAACAATACTGTTATACCATGCGGGAGAGGTAAAATAGTCCCTGTCTTGTGGCGCTAAAGAATGGGCATTTATATCGAAAGAAATGAAGGCGGAGTATGGATGAAGATGATCTTTATGGAAATTGTTATTTTTATAGTCCATATTTGGAAAGAGCAAGGCAAGGATGCTAAATGCATATCTATCGTCTTTTTGCGTGTGAAGTAAGTCGTCGATGACGTCATCTCCTACACTCAGACTGCTTTTTATTTTTTCAGATATTATTTTAACTGGGAAAGCTGCTAATCCTTTGGAAATCGTGAACTTTGCCGAATAACTTTCTCCTTCGCCCGTTTCTGCAAAGGCATCCCCCTGCGTTTCCTCAACCGGATCTGATAGTGGTGTATCGGATTTATCAGGTAAAAAAGCTTGCCTGATAAGAGAAAGCAACGCGTCACTATTGCTGCCAAATACTCTTTTAATCAAAACAATATGCAGCCATTGACGTATGGCATTGCGGTCTGTGTCATAGCCAACGGCGTCTTTAAAAGTAGAGTATATTTTACGATGATACAGATAAAATATAATAGGTATAACAGCGTTTTTTGATGTAAGTGTGTAGTCATTGAATCCAAAAGAAGCAATGAGGCGAAATGTTTGCTTTATTGCATCACGAATATTTTCCCATTCTTCTTCAAGTTTTTTTGCATTATTTTGGCGGAAGTTCGTAACTTTGAACCTTATGTCAGTATTATAAAGATAAAGAAAAGTTTTAAAGATAAAATCTTTATTGATTGTAAACCCTATCGCGTTAACATCATTAATTAGCCTTGGGATCTCATTTTTAGCGTCCTTATCTTTCCAGTGTGCAACTGCAATCGACATGATTAAGTCAGAAAAATTTAATGGCTGCCCACCGCTATTAATGCGTATAAATATATTTAATGTTTTATCTAAGTCAGTACTTTTTTCTAGAAAGTAATTTATATGTTTATCCATGAATACAATTTTGAAAAGTTGTTGTAAAATATCATCGCCAACTTCTGGAATATCGTTACTTTTTATAAAATTGGACAAGTCTCTTGGCTTTGAAAAATCAAGAATTTTTCCTACTCTGAACCACGTTTCTTCTCTATCTTTGATTTTCTTAACATACAAATCTCTCTTTTCAGTCTCGATATTTGCAAGAAAAGAAAATTTATAAACTCGACCGTCCTCCTCGTCTTTTTCATCAAACTTCTGTGAAATATTAACATACAAAAGACGGGTCGGACGATTTTTTTCATCGTCAACCTTGCGACTATAGGGTGTTCTGTAGGCAAAACTGCCTTTAAGACCAATATATAAAGAGGTCAGGCGCTGCTGACCGTCGAGAACTGCGGTAAAATCTTCGTTGACATCGACTTCCTGGCTTTCCGTATGAAAATCTTCTCTGAAGTCTTTTAAGAATCTGTAAAATTTATAAGATTTCTTTGTCTCTCCCCTGACTTCCCAAAACAGGAAGGAGCTGATCGGATACTCGCGCATCAGAGAATCAAAAAGCCACTCAATTTTCCAATGATCCCAAACAAAATCTCGTTGTATGGCTGGCAGCAAATAACGAGAACTGCTAATATTATCAAGGGCATCTCGGATAGAAATAGGAGTCTGAAAGGCCATATAACCTCCTGCTTTACTCTTCAATAGTCTCCAGGCCGGGTATCTTTTTCAGGGCCGCACCGAATTTGGGGTAGTTGGCCTTTACGCCGTCATCAAGGTCTATTTCAATTTTCTGCGTAGCCAGGGAATAAAGAATGTCCTCATATTCCTTCAACTCAGCAAACATCTTTTTGAAGTTTTCAAGTTCCTTGGTTGCCTTGGTTCTTTCAGACTGCGGGGCGTTTGGATTGTTGGCGATAACGTCCAGGCGTCCTTTTTCCGCCTCAAGTTTGGCGCGGAATTCGCGCAAATAGTTGTTAAGCACCACACTGACCGTATCCGGGCGGTATCGGTGCATATAGATGAGGGCGTTGAAACTCCCCTTTGAGCTACTGAATAGCCAATAAATGGGGCGCTTTTTGTACCGTTTTATATGGTCGGAGTAGAAGTCTTTGAGGAAGAAATTGCGAATGGTCTTGCCCAAGGCGTTCTCAATGAAGGCAAGATTCTCAGTGAAATGCTCCTCGCCAAAGGTCACCCGTAGGAACTGGCGGAAGCGTTCTGTTACGTCATCCGTGAACCATTCGCCGTCCAAAATGGTGAGTACGTTATCTTCATCCGCCGGAAAGCTTGAATTGGGTATGCGTTTTAGGTAGTCCCCAAAAGTCTCGCCTTGGTTGGCCAAAACAAGACCGGGCTTTTCCAGGGCATAGCGCCCGAACATGCAGCCCACGGCATAGGAAATAAACTCCCTCATGGTGTCGGCCAGGAGCAGGGCTTCTAGTGCTTCTTCTGTCTTGTCGACACCGTAGCGGTAGTGAGGATTACAGGTCAGGGTTATTTCCTTGATGGGTACTTCTGGCGTAAGTTCACCCTGTAATCCGTAGATGTCGATAAAAATACGGTTGAGTCCTTCTTCGTTGGCTTTGAGGGTGTTAAGCATTTCCGTCGTCTCGAGTTTCCATTTATCAAATGATGCCGCAAGTGTGTGCTCATTATTGATAAGTGGGTGACACTTGAAATCCCATGAAGTTTCACATGCGTCCCAGTCCTCCCTGCCTAAAACGATATTCTTGTTACTTCTCGAAACAATTTCACTTTCGACCTGCGGACTCACACCTCTGGGAAGAGGTATCTGCCTCAACTGACCGACATTAAAATCCATAGTCGGGCATAAAAACTCCAAAAGTTTTTTACTAACGCATGAATTTAGTAATGAGAGTACCAAAGCAGATTCCGTCTTGCCTATTGGGAAGGCACAGGCTCCTTTAGCGCTGAAAGTAAACCCCTCACCGCAATACCTCGCCCCGAACGTCCCCGAGGATAATGCTGACCAAGTAATTGACTCTTTAAAATATAAATGGCGAGATGGCAGATTGTTTCCAAGACGCGCGAGTCTCAGGAAGTTGCTTTCATCGAACGCAACAACATAGTCATTGTTGCCATACCATCGTCTATATTCACCACCTTTGTTGTATGGCGCATATTTCATCTTCGACTCGTGGAACTCATGTGTGCTTTTGTAGTAAAAACCACACTTTCCTATACTAACTTCTGACCAAAAACGTAAAAAAGTATCGTTATCGCCAGTCTGAAACCCTTGTCGTACAGGAGCAACATTTTCAATATTATATCCAGAATCGAACATAGAACGAACTTTATCACTTACCCAATATGCAATCGGGCTACCTGGAATTTTATTGAAATCCGATCCTGAAGCTCGGAAGCAATTCTCAGATTGTTTAGACAACTTTCTAATATACTCTTTGTTTTTGTCAGCAGATTGTGGCGCATCATTGAGGTTGAAATAGCAGCCTGGAATATTTTCAGCAGATTTTCGAATAATAAATGCAGCACATTGAACTACTTTAGAATTAAGCTCAGGGAAAGAGTTATAACCGATTTGGATGAGGGTACTAATTGCGAATCTTGA
>Ga0123357_10011385_pt1 | contig 11400 bp, 5 predicted proteins | sample TergutEmb28metaG_FD_89873 | JGI IMG/M metagenome (GOLD analysis project Ga0123357, IMG submission 89873) | Embiratermes neotenicus P4 segment gut microbial communities from Petit-Saut dam, French Guiana - Emb289 P4 | ecosystem: Host-associated > Arthropoda: Insects > Digestive system > Gut ...
CAATACTGCACTTCACTTCACCTCATTCCACTTCACTTTGCTTCATTCACTTCACTTCATTGCACTTCGCTACACTCCACATTAGATAACTTTTCACTTCACTTTAGACTTTTCACTTCACTAGACTCCGCTTCTCTACACTTTTCGATGATTTCCAGCACACTTTACTTCCTTTTAATTCAACTCAATTATCACTTTTGTTACCCTCTTTTTAAAAGTGATTGGTTTGCAGGGGAGAATTCCTAACACTTCTGCCGGTAACAGGTTCCAGTGTTGGATGGCCCTATTTACAAAAGAATATTTATCTATATCCGTCCTTTGTCTCCTACTCCTAATTTTCCGTTCATGATCTACCCTGCTCAGATAGTGTGGCCGTTGTAATCTGTCACCAATAGCCTTCCACGCGTGTTCCCCAGAGTACACTTTGAAGAGGGCACGTATGATGTGCAAATTTGGCCATTTTCTTTTGCACCCTGTCTAATGCACTTATTTGTCCCTCCCTGTACGAATATGTAACTGTATATACAAACTGAAATTTGTTTCAGTTTTCAGAAATGAATTTTGGAAAGAAAACTCCAAGTGTGGGGACCCCATCAGTATATTCTCATGTGACCACAAGATCATCAGCTAACCTGAAATCATCTCGCTCTATGCGATCTATTAGAATTCCATGGTATCAGAAACCAATACTACAAGATGCCATTGTGTTGGATATTCAAAGAGGAGCACTTGTTACAGGAGTTTTCTCCTTAGTAAGTCAGTATGGTCTCTGGTGTGCGCTTGCAGGCTACATATGCCTAGATTTGTTGACCAAACATTCGAATTTCGGTTGGGATTCACCATTGGGCTGTTAGTTATTTCTGACTCTTTATGATTTTACGTTCTTTTTCCCTGTGAGCATCATTCCACCAATGATATGTGCACACTCATTAATTTGTCACCAAAGCTGTGTAATCCTGGCATTAGATAGTGTTATTAAATAACACAAACTGAAATTTAATGCAGAATGCAAACAGAAAATGAACTGGTTTTAAGATTTTGGTGGAAGAAGGCTGAAATGTGTAGCTGACCACTTATCTATATTTATTGCCAACATTAAGAACTCTTACTTCTGCATCTCAACAAGTCTTCATGGCATGATATTGCAATAAGCACAAGGGAAACTTCATCTTACTATTTCTGTGGAAACTTGATACTACATTTTGTAGAGGTAAAAGCGCCAGAGAATTATAACAGTAACTGAAGAGGAGAACAGTGCTGTACATGGCCTAAGAGCATCTTGAGTTGAGTGCCATTCATCCCTTTTGTCTTAGGAGTAGAGATTTCTGTGGTTTGAGTATGTTGTTCAAAATTTGCTGCAAAATAATTATATATGATTGAAATATTTCTAAGTAACTTTCATTCCTAGGACATTCATTCCATTGAAGTTGCATTGTTTGCCCAACTTTTGCATATGAAGTATATTCTGTCATACTTAGAGTATGTGTGGTATTAAATGTGAATAACATTACAGAAACGCATGGTGTGTGATTTGAGTACTGTTATTGTGAACTAAAGAAATTAAAAGTCAGGCAGATCATTCTGGCCAGGAAGGAAATGTACAAGAACTCCATACTTGTTTTTTCATGTTGTGTAACAGAAATCAGGGATAGAATTTTTACCCTAGACACAGGATATGGTTATTTGTGGAAGGCTTATTGCATTTCATTATGATACCATGACAGCCCTGTCTCATTAGTTTTCTGAAAAAAATGAATGTTGGATATCGTTGGCCTGTAGCTGTAATTATGTAATAAAATTGCTGTGTAATGTTTCAGGTTCTGAGCCTGTTCACAATTTTCACAGCTGTGTTTGACATCTACTGCCTTTCCCAGGCTGCACCAGGCTCCACTCACTATGGATATTACATTATCAGCTTTGAATTTGTATACGTGGGGAATGTCCATGGTAAAGCATCTTTACTATATATCACAAGTTTTCATCCATAGGGTTAGAAGAATGCATAAAATAATTTTGTTTCAGGGTGAAAATGTTTCAGTAACACAGACGAGTTGTATTGTTCTGCAGAAGTTAACTAATATTCTTACATTTAAGCAGACTGCTGTCCATTGCAAGAAGCATATCTTCAGAATATGCTTTTCTTATTGGTAGCTACTGTACTGTTTTTACAGATGTTGGAGGTGACTGCTGGCATGTGTTTCCTGGACCCTCATTGTGTCATTCATTGTTGTTGCATTCATTGATAAGGGTGACCTGTAATAATTTAAATATAATTTATATTAACGCATTTTCTGTTGGTCCCAGACAGTTTTGTTCGTATCACACTCGGGCCTTTCCACGGAATTTTTGAACAGAGGTAGTGCTGGTGGCTGTCTGTCCTTGTCTTGCATGCTTTGAGGAGAGCCATTAAATGGCACGTAATATCAGAATCACAGTTTGAATCTTTCTGACTTGGAAAATTATGGGTAAAATGGCCAGCTGATGTAATGTGTACTTAGAAGAGAATGTGTTAATGATACAAATTATTTTCAAGGAAGAGTTAGTGACACACTACTTGCAGTGTTTGTGTCTTGAAAAGAAATTACATTCATATAATGAAAGATTGATAATACAAACAGAATATGCTGGTTACCAACAAATTTAGTCATATACCAGCTTTTTGCAAAAAATTCTTGCTTGACCTTGGGGGGTTTTTTTTTTTCAGTCCGTAATGCACTGATTGTGTTTGCCTTGTTTTCCCTCGTCGGTGGAATGGCCGTATTTGTCACAAGCATTATCCTCATCATTGCTTTGAGGAAAGTAAGTACAAAGCACTGATCTTCCACATGATACTGTATTTCTGAGGAACGATGGTCAAGGGTGTTAACTTGCTTCAGAAGTTGTTTACACATTTTGTGATTTTGAAAGAAGTAATTATTTACCTATGAAATATTAAATTTTCTGTTTGTATTCAATTGTATTTTATAAAATCCTACTGATGGGTACCTAGACCTACCCTCTAACCCTTTAGATTATCAGCTTTATATTGATTAGTGACTGATTTTTTTTAGTTAGTGATTGTTTAATAAATGTTCATTTGCCATAAAAACTGAATGGAATCTGGGGGATTTTACAGGCTCCAGGAATTTGGGTATCAGCATGTTTAATGCTCTGAACCTTGACTCTTGTTTCCGTAAACCATTCTGCAGTCATTCATTTTGTTTTTCTGTCTGCAGGAATATGAGAAGAAGATGGTTCCATGGCTTTACTGCTTTGCTATATTTACACTGTTTCGGCTCTTTGCATTTGTATTTGGCTCGATAGTGAATGATATGATATTTGGATACAATATTGCCATGTGTGTTCTGTGGATCATTTATACAGTAGCTAGTATATATGGCTGGCTACTTGTGTACTCATTGTATCTAGAGCTAAGTGACCTAACCAAGCTCGAAGATCTGGCTCATCTGAGGGTAAGCAGATCATTAACCTACAGCTTTTTTGTGTGTGTGTGTGTGTGTGTGTGTGGTTATTTCAAGTGAAATTAAAAAGAAAAGGGCCATTGCAATTGAACTAAAAATAATGCATAAAGAGCAGTTCATTCTGTGCAGGTTGTTGCCTGAACTGGAAGAACTGAGCATAAGATGCTGTAATACAGAGTTGGTATTTCATTTTGATGCTATTCTCAGATTAGGTATGAGACAGTAGCACACAGGTTTTTAAATTCAGTGTGGTGCCACCGACCATTTCATCAGCATCACTTGCTATCATTTATTTTTTCCACATAAGGCACTGTTATTGTATGTCATTTTTTAAGTGTAGCTATTTAACTGTGGGCCGGGTAAGCGTAGTCCAGTGACTCACTACGGACTGGATGGCCCGGGGACCAAATTCCGGTGGGGGGTGAGATTTTCTGCACCTCTCCAGATCAGCCATGGGGCCCACCCAGCCTCCTATACAATGGGTACTGGGACTTTTCCAGGGGTGAAGCGTCCGGGTTGTTTATTTGACCACCCATACCCATCTAGCTCTGATGTTTAAGAAAGATTAGAGCTATACTTCTACTCCCCCCTCTGGGCATTCGTGGTCTGTTCTAGGGTGAACTTTACTTGCTATAAAACTGTTGTTAAAAGTTTCAGCTCTGCAATTGAAAATTATGGACATGAAAATTAATCAGGGTTTGTTGGGAATTAGAGATAAGAAGCTATGAATACTACTTTGGTGTTGCAATTAATTGTATTATATGGGTTAATGAAGCTGTCATTGTCTGAGACTACATTAACATTTCGTTACTTTAGTACCCATGGGACCAGACAGGTGATGCATTATCGGATATTCCAAGTTATCAGATGACACCAATACTGACCTGAGTTCTTACAGGTACTTTTTTTCACTGGTTCTATACTTGGTCTGCACAACTAATCAGAGGAGAATTCCATTTGTTTACCTATATCTGCTGGTTCAGAGTCCGCTTCTGTATTTTAGCTAAAAATGTTTGACAGAATAGGAGAGAGGGGGTGAGGAGATACCGCAGTGGTTGATGTATAGACACTCTTTGGAGGCTGTTTTGAACATGTCCCTGAGATGTCCCAGTTTTGTGGATGAAGCTTTTTCTGGTAGAGAGGATTGAGGGCTTTTGTCTTCAAATGCTGGAGTGTTGGATTATCAGCTGATAGATTAAGGGAATTTTGCTGTATGGCATGAAATATGAAGCTGTTAGTGAAAAATGAATTGCAAAGGTTACAGATGTAGTATTAGCCAGTTGGGGTGCATGTAGATTGACTGACTGACTGACTGTAGCTGGTCCCTACTTGGCAATTATTGTTCCCCCCTCCCCATTCTCCTCCCCCTTTAGAGGTGAAACCCACATTGTAGTAGTTAAGCATTTGTCTGGAAGGGCTGCTGAAGAGAACCATTAAATCCTCAGTTGGTGTGGCAGGTGATATCATTGTTGCTTTACATAATCACATTATCTTCATTCCAGATGGGAACAATGGCATCTCTGAATGCATCCACGACTCATTCGATAGCCGGTTCGCGCCCAACAACACCACACAGCACTGTGTCTACAGCTCCAGTCATGTGAAGACTTGAAGAGTATGTTTAGAATATTTCATTTTCTGAGGAAATGACACAGCCAAGTTTTCATTACTTTTTTATGGCAGTACATTCCCACAGTGTACATTTCAAAACTCATAATGATTGTTGGGAGGTTTCAGATTTCTCACAGCAGAAGATTCAAGTTTTTTTACTGTGTTATTCTTGATAACTGTTTACCAGTGGACATGCTGTCGTCTCAGGTGACTTGAATCTTCTGGTGATTGTTACTGATAGTAATATGCATACTCTGCAAAGAGTAAAAGCAGAACAATTTAGCATTTTAAACCTTAGAAAATGTGTTATGGGAAGTGAAGAAATACGACTCATCGTATCTCTGTCTTTTTATTGGTACATTTGTAGATCTGCATATTAATTTTTTATACTTTCCTTTACAATGTTGCTTCTCTTCTCAGATATTTTCACAATACTTAAGGTAACAGTACAACTTAATCAGTATTTTTATATTCCAACGATTAACTTTTTCTCAGTCATGGTGTGAAACAAGATGGATTGTATGCTACTGTTTCACAGCAGTTACGTTTTGAAGCGTATCATGTTCAGAAGTATAGAGTGATGTATAATGTGATATTCTGTAAACCGTCCATGTGTATTGCAAAAAAGCACAGTTGCAGAAATGCAAAGTAATTGTGGCCTTACTTTAAATCATTTACACCAAATTGCTCTTGGTGATTTATCCAACATATTTATTTTTTGTGGTCCAATTTATAACCCCTTACATGTACTAACCAGCACAAATGGCCTCCAGTAAAAGACTGTTCTGGTGGAGTTTTTACATTTTGTTTATATTTAGCTGTTAACCACATGTATATGCCCTGTGTAATTAATCTTTGCTTCACTAAACAGAGTGATTTCAGCATGAAAGCACACACATATTTTCAGGGGGGCAATAGCATATTGTGCTTGGTCAAGAATTCCAAGGGGACTGGAGCATTGTGTTGCAGTATTGGTGAACCTAACTGCTTTGTTTCAGAACATCCAGAGGGTCACTTCAGGGTTTTAGGAGGAAATAACAGGCCTCTTGTATGGCCATGTCAAGTAGCAATGTATTTGTGGTTTTCATTTTCCAACACACCTTTCTTTATGTACAGGCAGGTCTCATTTTACGTGATTTCTTTTTGCACAGTTTTGCTTTAACATAATTTGGCATAGACGATACGTGATATTTTTCGGTTTAGCACAGTTTGGTATACACGATCCCAGGCACCAATTGTGTTGGAGGCTAGCAGAAAGTGACATCACTGTCACGCCATCAGTCGTGTGTGGATTGATTACTTTGGTGATATAATCACATGACTGATGTAGTTCCCTGTTCTATGGCATTGGCTTTTATTACCACAATGAGAGAGATATAAATCTACATCATGTAGTGCAATCCAAGTGAAGAATCAGCAAAAGACAATTGGTATTAAAGAGAAATTAGATTTAATAATCCGATTTTAAAAACATGAAAGGAGTGTTGACATATGCCATAATTGAGTAAAGAGAGACCAACTTGATGTCACTTGCTTTATTATTTCGTTATTTAATGCTCAACATGTTTTGGATGTTAATACATCCATCCTCAGGAGCTTGCGACTTATTTGTTGAGTTATTTCATGGGTTGTATTGATCTGGTTCAAACCAGATATGCCATAATGTTAGATTTGCTCGTAATAGCATATGTACAATTCATGATAACACTGATAGAAATTGAAAAAAAAAAATGCTAAGTCAGGAACTAAAGCATTAGTGTTACAAGGCTACCACAAATTTTGGAGAGTCTCTTACATATTAATGACATTAGGAATAAATAAATCTATTGTATAGTAATGTGTATATATACTGTATATACAGTACATATATACTGTACAGGTCCGTATGTCCACTAGTGGTATAATTATACACTATAAAGGATGAGGTTGTCATTCCCCTAACACCCAGGAAATACACTGTTTTAGATGAGAATTTTGTGTTCAATTTGCACCACGTTTCTCAAGACCGTAACTCTGGTGTAAAACAAGACCTGCCTGTATTTTGTCTGCGCTGTGTATATTCCGTATCATTTTTTGCCCATTGTGTTGACTATTCAAGCTATGAGGCAGTACATTGTAGTTCTGCCTTTGTCATATCACTGTACTGTTGCCGCTACTTAAACGTTACCTCTTTTGGTTAGTGATATAATTGTATGCTATATATGACATGAACAGAATTGTTGGTGATTGGTAAACACAGAAGTTTGTCTGCCCCCCTCCATCCCTCCTCCTGCTCCTGGCTGGTGCTTTGGTTGGAAGATGAGATGGAGAGAGAGATAGAGTGAGAAAGTAGTAGGGTTTGTGGCCTCGTGGAGTCCCATATCTGAGGTGGTGAATGGAGGGTTTCCTTGGGAATGAAACAGCAGTGTTTCTGCTTGTAATTTGTCAATTGTGTGTGTACAGCAGGAGTTGTAATGTATTGTTATGGCTCCTTAAGACAAATGATTGACAGTTACAATCCGCTGGTAGTAAGTGACTGATCGGAAGAGTGTTTTGAGACGACACTTTGGAAACTGATGGGAAGAGTGTTTTGAGTTGACAGTTTGGAAACTGAACAAAGGTGCACTTTTATATGCATTCTTGGATGATGCATCTAATGCAGCTGTGCATCATTGTTGCACTGATCAGTGATTTTGTTTCGTGTAGGTGGGACTCGCCAGTTATTTGCAAGAGCTCTGTGGGCAGAGGATGGGGGAAGTTAGTGTTAGGGCATGTAGGAGCATTGTAAAAGATGAAGCTGGGTTTGCTGGAGGCATCATTTGGTTCTTCCCTTCTCCCTTCTTTAGAAGGGGTGGGAAGGTTATGTGGTGTATCCCAGTATGAAGGTATAAAGTTTGAATATGTGGGACTGTTTGTGCAAGGCATGGATATATGAAAGTTATTTTGTTTTAATCAAGTCAGCCACTCTTAGAAGAACTGATTCTGTCAGTGTGTGGGCCCATCATTTTTCCTCCTGAATGATTGGTGGTTCATTGAGTTTTGGTGTTATTGATTGATTGTCATCATCTACACACAACTTTGAGGTGCAGTGGGCAGGGAACTGTAATTGAATACAGTGATGTATTCCAATGGTATTACATAGGTGGAGGAGGGGACGTGGGTTGAAAACTGCCCAAGCAAAAGAAAATAAAATTGCCTTTCATTTGCAGTGTTACTTGTGATACAATCACAAACCATTAAGACATTCGTACAGCCTTTTCATTCACCTAACAGCCCAACTCCTTCCCCAGATACTTCCAGCATCAAGAGTTTAAAAGTCACTTAACAGTTGTCATTACAACCAGTTTTTCTTTTTTTTATTAAATTCTTTAAGCAGAAAGATAAGTATTTATTTTATATATATATATATATATATATATATATATAAATACATTCCATGTTGGCATTGTTTATTTGCTTTTACATTAATAATTGGAGGTAGAATCATACAATATTTCATACTCACTGCTTCTTTTGTATCATACTTTTTATAACCTTTATATGGAATAATGTTTATAACATGTTTATTTTACTGCTTATGTTTATTACATTACATAGATTAAAGCTTAGTCCATTACAGGAATGACCAACTTTATCCTAACTGAAGAATAACAGACCAACTTGATGTCACAATTTATTAAGTTTTATTTCACTTCTTTTATGCTCGACATGTTTTGGACATTAATACATCCATCATCGGGAGCCTGCGACTTTTCTATTGTATCATCACATTGGTTGTGTGTTCTTTTTTTGATGTGTGTTGGGAGTTTCGGTGTGGCTGGTTGGGGTGGTATCCGTGTGTCAGCCTGCCACACAGATACCATGTCGAGCATAGAAGAAGTGAAATAAAACTTAATAAATTGTGACATCAAGTTGGTCTCTTATTCTTTAACTATCACAATGATGCACGGTCCAATATACATTACATTTATCTTAACTGTTTGAAGGCAGGTAACAAGTATTACAGCAGTGTGATGATGTACATGTAGCAGTAGATGTTGTCCATGAGGCTGCTTGTATTTTACACACTAGGTGAAAATATAATGTCTGTTATTATGCATGCCATTGAACACTTCATTGTGGTGGTACCGTAGAAACCTTGTGTAAAGGTAAAGGTAAAGCAGTCCCATTACAGGCCTGGAGTGGCCCAGTGGGTTCCAGGAAGTTAAGGTTTCCAGATTTCATGACAACGGCACAGGATGGTGGTAAGGTTGTCGGCCTTACGCACCGCCCGACTTTACCCCCAGGAAATGCTCCTGGTACTCATTTCTGTTGGAGGCTGAGTCTACCCCAGGGCCATAGTGTGATCGGAAGGATTTTATGTCAATGAAAAATTCCAATGGCACCAGCTGGGATCTAACAAGTGACCTTCCGATTTGTAGCGCAGCACCTTAACCACTGTGCTACCGCAGAAACCTTGTGTGATGTTTCTAAATTACTTGCATAAACCCTGAAATTTTAATTCCTGCATACCCATTATTTGGGAACAAAGTGCATGAATGCTTCATTTATAAGGGTCTTGATTACTCACAGTGGAAAATTTGGATCAAGATTTTAAAATTAAATTATCGTGTCAGTTGCGTGGTACAGTTACGCCATTGGAGGGCACTGCAAACTCATACTTATTAAATTCCTAAACACATTAGAAACATGAACTTGTGTGGGAAACAGACTAACACCACCTAATCCTGGGGCATAAAATTGTGTGTGGCAGACAAAAATGTAAGCTAAAGGTGAAGATTAACCTTTAGGCACCATGCATCCTATATATAGGACAGGCATATCGCTACTCCCCAGAGTACACTTTTTATATATTTAGTCAACAAATACATTTATTTTTTTACACTTTCTCTCGCCATCTTCGTTTATTCCTCCACAAAATGTGGTGTATTTCCTAATATTATCCTTCTTGGTTCATAAAATATTCACATTTTACATAAATGGTGTGCTAAACTGTAAGTGTCCAGCCGCAGGGCCAAAGGGTTAAAGTTGTCACTGTGCACACCATGAAGGCATATGGGGAAATTAACGTCTGCATACATTCTTAACCTTGGCACTTGATAATGGTGATTGCTCAGCTTCATGGCCCAACCACGTCACCACTAGGGAAAAAGCTCCCAGTGCTGATTGAATTGGTGACTGGGTGGACCCCAGAACCGATCTGGAACCTTTGGAGAGAAAAAATCTGTCCCTGCATTATCTTCTAATTTAGTAGTGTAACTAATGACCAGAAGAAGTATGCACACGAAACTCGGAATGGAGGTAGGTTGTAAGCGTATCTACATATGCGATAATAAGAATGTAACCCATTAATACACATTTTTTTATATTGCAAATATATAGCAGATGTTTGCAGCCTGATGATAGCTACTTTACATGGCCGAAACATGTAGCCAATTTGTATTTGCTATAATAAAAGTTGTGTATCAATTGGTTATGTCACTATTTTGTATTCTATAGGCACAGCAAGGATGTTAAACCTTAAGATACCGACATGTGCACATGATGTATTGTTTATATACCATATAAACATGGCAAAGAGATAGAACTTCGAGGTTACATTCTTCCCAAAAATCAGACACATGATAAGAAATAAGTAAAAACAAAAATGAGACCTTTTCATGACTTATGAATTTCATTAAAAAATTAAAACATATTCAAGGTACAATACAGATTTTTAGTATGATTATGTCTGAATCAACATAGTGAATGTTTTCTACTTGTTTAAGATACAGTACTCTATCATCTCTTCAAGCACTTCTGTATTTCTTTCTCTGAAAACAGGATCATTCTGGTAACATTCAATTAAATATTCGCTCTTATCAGTTAGCTGGAACAAAGTCATGTGACTGGGATCAGAGAAAACCTTCTTTAGGTATTCCCCTGTCATCATACACTGCTGAAAGTATAATGCTGCTGCCATCCGCCCAGCAGTCTGGTAGAAATTACAGCTCTCAGTGAACTCAGACCATGATAGTAATATGTCAGCATCAAGATGGTGATGGAGTAGTTCTGATGAGAGAGTCTGATAATATGTTGCAAGAAACACATCCATGTTTGACTCCCTGAAATGTTTCGTAGTGACTAAGTGCAGAAACCACATGACCTCACTTGCTGGAGGGTTGTACCTGATGAGTTGGAAATCTACAAACCGTGCTTCAATTGGCTTATTTCGGTCATTGTATTTGAAGAAGATGTTATTCACCCAGAGGTCTCCATGACAGACTACATTTCTGAATTTTGGAGATGGCTTCACAAATTCACATATCTGTTCCAGAGTCTGTGGCAGTTTCTTGCAGATAATGCCATA
>Ga0123357_10011387_pt1 | contig 11399 bp, 5 predicted proteins | sample TergutEmb28metaG_FD_89873 | JGI IMG/M metagenome (GOLD analysis project Ga0123357, IMG submission 89873) | Embiratermes neotenicus P4 segment gut microbial communities from Petit-Saut dam, French Guiana - Emb289 P4 | ecosystem: Host-associated > Arthropoda: Insects > Digestive system > Gut ...
AAACAGGATAAAAAACAGAGAAAGTTCTGCAATATTGATGGTTCCCAATGAAGCGCTTATGTTTTGAAAAACGGTCGAATTGCTTAAAAAGACCAATCCTCCTGCCTGAACGCCAAGCAAAAGCAAAGCCCAAATGCCGAATTGCGTCAGCCCGACCAAACCGATACCCGCCAATTTTCCCATCATCAAATCGAATGGTTTAACGGAAGAAACGATTACTTCCACAATCCGGTTGGTTTTTTCTTCCATCACGCCTTGCATCACCATGCTGCCATAAGCCATGATAAACGTATAAATTAAGACGGTAAAAATCATACCAATGGCGGTAGCCATAGCCGACGAAGTTTGTGTGTCACTTCCGGTTACTTCACCCCATTTGACGGTTTTGAGGTCTAATTTAATTTTACTGTCGTTGATGATTTGTTTAAGATTCGGAATATTGTATGACGCTAATTTTTTGTCGCTTAGATAAGTATTCAATGGCGAAGTAATGGCAGTTTCCGCACTTTTCACCACCGTTTTATCGGAATACAGCGTAATTGCATCTGGATTTTTTAATAAATCTCCGGTGATTACTAAAGTCGCGTAAACTGATTCGTCGGAGTTTTTCCTGAAATTTTGAAATCCGGTTTTCGACTCGATGAATTGATATTGGTCGGTATTTTTCAATACGGGGAAATATTCTCCGGTTTCGTCAACTACAACGATAACTTTGGCTTTTCCTTCATTGAGCGTTGCCAGAAAGAAAGTTGCCGTACTTAGTCCGATGAACAAAAGCGGCATTAAAAACGTCAGAAAGATGAAAGATTTTTTCTTTACACGGATCAGGTATTCCCTTTGGATCACAATTCCTATTTTTGAATGAAAAGACATAAAAATAATTACGAATTAAAAATTACGAATTACGGATATTAAAATTATATAGCTTTATTTACAGTTTGGATGAAAATATCGTTCATGGAAGGGATTTCTTCTTCAAACGAAGTAATTTCATTATTTTTCAATAGAACGGAAAGAAATTCCGAATTGGACATGTCTTCGTTTTTCTTTACCCTGAATAACTGATTCTGGGAATCTTTTTCTTGGGTTAAGATTTCACAAAGCGTTTCGTCTGCCGTCAAATTTTCATTTTCGATACGAACCTTAAAAATATGTTGCTTGTGGTCATTACGAATTTGATTGACATCGCCGCTCAACACCACTTTTGATTTGTCAATCAAGGCGATTTCGTCGCAAATTTCTTCGACCGACGCCATGTTGTGGGTAGAGAAAATAATGGTCTTTCCTTGCTCTTTCAACTGAAGAATCTCGTTTTTCAACAATTCCGTATTGATGGGATCGAACCCGCTGAAAGGTTCGTCAAAAATGAGTAATTGGGGGTCATGTATCACAGTGATAATGAATTGCACTTTTTGTTGCATTCCTTTGGACAGTTCTTCCAATTTTTTGTCCCACCAAGAAAGAATATCGAATTTTTCGAACCATTTTTTAAGCCGTTCCTTAGCTTCGGAAGTCGAAAGTCCTTTCAGCCGGGCTAAATAAATAGCTTGATCGCCGACTTTCATTTTCTTATACAATCCTCTTTCTTCCGGAAGATAGCCGATATTGAAAATATCTTCGTAAGCCAACGGGCGATTTTTAAATAAAACTTCACCCTGATCCGGCGCCGTAATCCGGGTAATGATCCGGATTAACGTAGTCTTACCCGCTCCGTTCGGCCCTAACAATCCGAAAATTTTCTGTTCGGGAACCTGCACGCTGACTTTATCCAAAGCCAGATGTCCCGAATATTGTTTGACTACTTCTTTTGTTTCGAGGAATATCATGTGATTGCGATTTGGAAGCCAAAATTACGTAATAAAAACGAATTATCAAAAAGGATACCCAATCGCCACATACATCGCCGAGTTGTTCCAAAAATTCCCCTTAAAAAAAACATAACGGTCGCCCTCAGGTCGTGCCGGGTCATATACGCGCGTTCCTCCATCAAGCCGAAAAATCAGGAAGGTAAAATCGAAACGCAAACCAACGCCGGCGCCAATTGCCAGCTCTTTGTAAAAGGAATCCCACTTGAAAAGTCCGCCGGGTTGGTCAGGATAATCTTTTATCGTCCAAACATTTCCACAATCAACAAATGCGGCCGGTTCCAGCCAGTCGAGGATTTTGTACCGGTATTCAGCGCTAAGAAGGAAGTTGATATCGCCCACATGGTAAACCATGCTGTTAGCGCCTATTCCTCCGCTAAAAGATCCGGGACCTAAATATCTTGTCATCCAACCTCTGACATTGTTTGGCCCTCCGGCATAATATCTGTTTTCAAAAGGTAAAATATTTGAATTTCCGTATGGATATGCCAATCCGAATGCGGCATGATAGGCGATTGCTTCGGTTTCGCTTAATCGGACGGTTTCGGAATAATCAACGTCTCCTTTCAGATATTGGGCAAAAGGATTTCTAAAAATTTCATATAGGCCGCTCTCGTTTTTGGATGCCTTTGTTAAAGACATAATCCCGTTCAAAATATTTCCCGAAGATTCGGCATTGAAGCGAACCGTGTATAAATTTTGGCGGATTTGTCCCGAATTGGCGTTACTGTAAATTAGGCTATAACCGCTTCCTGCGGTAAATATATTTGCGTAACTGTAACGAGTCAAAGAATCGACATAATTGTTTAAATAATCTTGAAAGTCTTTTGATGTCCACGGCATAGACACATAATTGATATTGATCAGATTGATCGTATGCGTTACAATATTATTGCGTCCCGACCATTGATATTGCCAGTTCAGATTAAAAAAATTGCGGGTATATTGGGGCCTTTGTTGGATGTTAAACCCCAAACTGTATTGTGTTTGAGGATTAAATCTATCGTTGATGTAATTTCTTATAAAAGAAGGTAGATGAAGTTGGTAAAAAGTCAAAGAAGGCGTAACCCCCAATTCGTAAAAATTGTGGCCGATAGCGTCGTCGGCTTTACTGTTCACAAATTCGTATGCCGCATTCAGGCGGACATTAAACAGCTCCGAACCGTTAAAAAGATTTTGGTTCCCATAATTGACATCTACCGAAACACCCAGATCGCCGGCTTTGTTCGTGCCGTTCAGGCTGGCTTGAATGGAGTGCATATTTCCCGGAGCAAGATAAATGCCACAATCCAAAAGCGATGAATCCGGATAGTTATTCTCGTCGAATCTCACGTCCACCCTGTTCATACTGTTCATTGCTTGAAAAAGATTGAAAGTTGATTGGACAGTTCGTTCGCGGAACAATCCCCCGGGGCGGATCAGTATTTTATTCTTGATAACTCCGGGTCTGAGAAATTTGAGTGAATTATAATAAATAGTAATGTCGTTTTTAGTAATGGAATCGATGGTGGCGAAATTCTCGCTATTCAGGAAATCATATCCGCTGAAAACCTTTATTTTTTTGATAGTGAAAACTTCAGTTTGAGTCGGATCTCTCAGAATCATGGTTAGATTTACCTCATTGGATCGCAAAGCCGTATCGGCCAGATAATGTAAATTGTCGATGGTTGAGAGAAAATAACCGTTATTCCGCAGACGGCTGCTCACACGAGCCCTTTCCCTGTCGAGAACGGTCATGTCGAAAATCGTACCGGGGTTGAGTATCGTATGTTGGTTTCGGAGGGAAAAAGGATTACGGTTTAAGCTTCTTCGCCGATTTTGCTCATTGTACGAACGAATTGAATCGGATTGATTTCTTTCGATGCGGATTCCTTTTGCCAGATTATTCATATCTTCGTTTGGTAAACTAATCTCAAAATTTCTTATCCGGTAAGGAGTTCCTTCATGAATGCGATAGATAATGGAAATCTTTCTGCCTGTGGTATCGAGAACAGCCTGTACCTGAGCATTCAGATAACCTCGGTTTTTCACTTCAATGGTCATTTCGTTAATAGTTTGATTGAGTAACCTTTGACTGAAAATAACCGGCGGATTTCCTATTTTGCGAATCATCCTTCTGAACCACGTAGAATCGTTATCTACTAAATTGTAAATCATTACGCCCAATTTGGGGTTGTTAGGCTTTTGTTGGATAAATTCCATCAGATCGGTTTTGGAGAGGCTGTTTGAATCGGTTTCGAGGCTTACGCTGTTCAGAAGAAATTGTCCTTCGGGGATGTGTCGGGTGATGCTGCAGGAGAAAGAGGCAAGCAACAAAAGTCCGAAAAACAAGTATTTATGATAGCGTTTCAAGTCATTGATATTTGCTTCAAAGTTACGGTTTTTGTTCGTATATTGCAAAACTGGAAATATTTTGTAATTTTGCGACAATTTTTAATGAATATTATGAAAATAAAATGGAAATGCTCCTGGAGCTTGGGGCTAATTGCAGATTGGGCGTCTATAGTGGGAATTTTTATAACTATAATAGCGTTTGGAATAACTATTTGTCAAGTAAAAAATATGTTTACTATCGAAAACGAAAGGAAAAGTTATCTTAAATTTGCTACAGACATATTTAATGTTATTGATCGAGATTATGCATACAAGTCATTTCAATATTTGTCTTCAAAGGAAGGATTTGAAAAAGACTCAACGGGTTATATGCTATTTTATAATTTTGTAATGCGTGATTTAGACAGTGTTTACTTAGAAAAGGATAAATCTTTGCATCAGATTGCCTTTGACCTAAAAGATCATGGAGATGAAATTGATAGTATTTATTTAGCAAAAGCTAAGACTTTGCACCCTACTCCCGGAAATAACAGAGCAGACAGTATACTCATTATATTTAATGAATTAAAAATGAATTAAAACAGAACAACAATGAGGACAAATAAAAATTTTCGGTATATTTTATTCGTTTTTACTCTTTTGCATTATATAGTTTCATTAGGGCAAGAACAAAAACTTCTAACTGATGGAGAGATAGCATATAATAAATATCAAAAAGCAAAAAGTTTATATAAGCAAGGAAAATATTCTGAAGCGGAATATGAACTTAGAAGAATAGGCGTTATAGGCGTTGTACTAAAAGATTCATGGCTTAAAGAAATTGAGCCTTTTAAGAAAAATCTTGTTTCATGTATCGAATTAGAAAAGCAATTAAATCCTTCAGACAGCACTGCACTTTTAAATATATACGGGATAAATCCTGATGATCCCACTGCACAAGAATACGTAAAACGAGATCAAGAAAAAAAAGATAAGATAAAAATTATACCTAATAGTAGTAATAATAAAAAAGATCAATTTATTGAACAAAAAAATATTTTTGATGATAGTATAAAAAAAATAGAATTAGTCCTTCAAAATGTGATAGAAAAATATCAAACCGATAGTATGATTTTTTCTAATACCATCAACGATGCAAATAGGAAAATAGAAGAAGCAAATAGGAAAATAGAAGATGTAAATAGAGAAATAGAAGATGCAAATAAAAAAATCCAAAGATACCAAAAAATCTTAAATGCTTTCTATTGGTATAATGATAGTATTGCCTTGGCTTCGAAGCAAGACGAAAACAAAAAAATGATTTATTATTTCATCAACAAAGAAGGTAGTGAAATTAATAATCTTAAAGAGTGGGATAATGCAGAGCCATTTGATGCTACTTTTGTCGGATATGCAAAGGTGAAGAAAAAAGATACTGAATATCTTATAGATACGTTTGACAATAGAGAGAAATATGGCAATAGAGAGGAATATGGCAAACCCAACAATGGTGTGACAGCGCTTGATTTATCAGGCAACAATTATCATGCTCAAACAGATAATTTAACTGGACAGGTTAAGGATCCTTTGTCAAATATTTTTCCTTCTAATAAACATGATATCACAGGAAAAATTAAAATATTAAACTTACACAACACTCAGATAGATGGATTTTATCCGGATGATACGACAGAATTCCATAGTTTAGAATATTTAGATTTAAGTGATAACTATCTCAGTATGAGCTCATCTCTTGAGGGATTGAAAGATCTACCTTCTCTAAAATATTTAATCCTAAGAAACTCTCGAATTAATAAGTTAACAGCAGGATTTACCAAATTAAACAACTTAACATATTTGGATATAAGCAGAAATAAAATAGATGCGACTAATTTGCGTTATATAATTGAAGAATTAATCAAGAATAGAATTGGGAAAAAGTTAACTTTATTAATAGATGAAAAACAGGAAGAATACATTGAGAGTATTAAGGATAAAATGGAAAAGGCAGAGTGGAAAATTATCATAGTGCCTGAAAAAATTAATTAATCTAACGTAGGTTCAACATAAAATTTCATGTAAAGAATTAGTTATCAAACGAATAATAACATTTCGTTAGGAATGTATCGCTCGGTAGAACTTAACAGGATGATAATATGCAACAAAAATAATTCTTCTTTTTTCCTGTTTTTGCACATTTGCGATTTTCGAGCCATGGTTTTTGATAATCAGTTAGTTACAGAATAGAAAGAATAAAAATGGGATCCCGTACGAAAAAGATATAGATGAAGTTTCTTGCTTTTCAGCCAGATCAACGACATGAGTTGAAAAAATTTTATAATCAAAATATCTTTTTAACGAAAAAACAGCTATCAAATTTTGACTATCAAAAAATGACTATCAAATTTTGATAGTTTGAGAATTTCGATTATCTTTGCAAAAATATTTTTTAGAAGGTTATGAAAAGCTCAAATCCGTTTTTGCTGAAAGGCTACAAATCAAAAGAACTGTTTTGTAATAGAGAAGTAGAACTCAAACGTTTATGCGAAAATGTCGAAAATGGTATCGACACAACACTCGTTTCCCCACGCCGTATGGGGAAAACAGGATTAATCCTGCATCTTTTCGAACATTACAAAAAGAATAAATCCATACAGTGTTTGTATGTTGATATAAATTTTGCAACATCTCAAGCCGATTTCAACAAGTTGCTTTCGGAAGCAATACTAAAAAAATTCCCCGAAAAAACCACCATCGGAAAACTTTTTATGAATTTACTCAAAGGATTTCGTCCGATTATCCGCTTCGATGCTATTTCGGGCGAACCGCAAGTGGAAATTTCGTACAATGCGGAAGCCGAAAAGACACAAACATTGCAGGGTATCTTAAATTTTCTCAATTCACAAAAGCCATTGATTGTACTTGCTATAGATGAATTTCAGCAAATCAACGATTTTCCGGAGAAAAATACCGAAACGATGCTTCGTTCCACTATTCAACACTTGCATAATATTCGTTTTATTTTTTGTGGCAGTAAAAAAACAATAATGACAGATATGTTTGCCAATGCTAAACGACCATTTTATGCAAGTACTCAATTCATGTATCTTGACAAAATAGACAACGAAAAATACTCATCTTTTATCGAAAAACAATTCCGTAAAAATGGGGAAAAAATAGATAAAGAGGTTATTAGCTTTGTATTAGATTGGACAAGAACACATACGTTTTATACACAAAGTTTGTGTAATATGATTTTTTCGATGAATGAAGAAGAGGCTGCTGCAGATATGAAAATAGCCAAAGAAGCCTGTTTGGAATTGATGAAACGCAACGAGCCTGTCTTTTTTCAATACAAAGTATTGCTCAGCGTTTCACAGTGGAAGTATCTGATTGCTGTAGCAAAAGAAAATACGGTTGAACAGCCTTCGGCAAAAAGTTTTTTGATGAAATACAAGATTGGGACTCCAACCGACTCACAAAGACTGAAACAATCACTTTTAGATAAAGATTTGATTTTGGAAACAATCACTAAAGAACGAACTTTTTACCAAGTTGCCGATGTGTTTTTTTCACGTTGGTTGGAAAGGGAGTTTTAAATATGAAGTCATTTCGATTCGGCAACTGCTTTTCTCACTGTCCTGAGATGCCGGAATAACTGATGAAATGTTTTCCCCCGCCGCCGGTACATAATTCCGACGCCCTGCGTCATTCTCGCTCTTTCATAAATTTGATTGTTGGTAATATTGAAAAAGCGCAACAAGACATTTCCGCCGGGCGTTAACTTGTATTCCAAATCAAAGTCGCCGGTGAAATTGTCCGTTTGATAGGTATTGTTGTGGTAACCTAAAGTACCGCGTAGTTCCAACCGGTCGTTGAACAATTTTGTAGAAATATTGACATCCATATCCATGTCCGTCATATTTCCGTTTCTGCTGGATAAATAGGTTCCGATTGTCCAATTATCGCTCAGAATGCCGGACAATAAATTGTTTAACTGTGAATTGACGGACGAAGAAGCGATGGAAGCCCAAATATTGGAACTGCTCGGTAGTTGAATTCCGCCGGGACTCACAGGCATGAAAGTTCCGAAAGCCATCAAATAAGCCATTTGCTTGATTCTGAGTTCATCGGTATAGAGCAAACCGTCCAATCTCCGTTGAATATCTGCCGATTCATTCGGCAAGAGGATTTTGTATTGCAGTTGCATTTCATTCATAGTACCGCTAACAGTTAAAAGACAGTTTACCGGAATCTGATTGGCAGAAGTTATTCCGGCAAAACTTGGATCGAGAGTGGTCAGGGATGCTCTCAGACCGTAAATTGCAGACAAGTCGAAACTTGTATTCATCGGGTCGCCGGTGAAAACCAATTTGCCGCCGTTTTGGACTTGGAATGTTTTCCTGGCAATGTTTCTCAAAGAGAAAGTACATTCCCCGCCTGTCACCGTATAGGTACCGTGCAGCGACATGGCCATATTGTTTAAATCGTACGACAGGCTAATCGTCCCGTTTCCCTGCACTTGTGCAATATCGCGGGTTGACGGGTTGTAAACAACGCCGGCATTCAAGCCTTGATTAATCGAAAGCGTAAGATTGAGTCTCACAGGGAGAGAAAAATTGGAGTTTCCGGTCGGTATCGGATTTTGTCCGGCGGCGGTTTCTTCTTCTTCATTGTTTACAAAAGTAATCCAACTGTAACGTTGTGCTTCAACTGTTTCCGGAAGATTAGCCAAAATCGAATTAAGTCTTCCATGTGTTAAATTTCCTTGTACGAGCCAGTTGTTGTTTTGTAGAGTCACGTTAAGCCGTCCGTTCACATTCAATCGTCCGAAGAATAAACTATCAGTTTGTTGAGCATTATCCAAGACTAAAAAATTATTGAAATCGAGCGTTAATTGAGGATTCAGGTTCGAGAAACGCCTGTGGCTAATCGTTCCGTTGATTTTTCCGGTTTGTTTATTTGCATCGTAAACGGTAAAATTTTTGAAAATGATTTTTTCGTGTTGTAATTCAATCGAATCCGAAACTTGATACATCGTGTTGAGTCGAGTGATACCAACTTTCGCATCTTTTAAATAAGCCATTCCGGTTAAAACAGGGTCGGAAATTTTACCGTCAATTCGGATTTTAGCGCCAAATTCTCCACCTAAACCATAAATGTTATCTCCACCGTAATCGGCAAACCATTTTAACTGAACCCCTTGAATTGTACCGGTTAAAGCCAGCGAATCTTTTTCGGGAAAGATAATTCCTGAAACGACAGACCCCGGTACGGTCGGATTACTCAACGTTGCTCTTAAAAATAATCCTTGTCGGTCGGAATTCCAAACACTCGTCAAACCGAGATTCCCTATCGAATCTTTATCAAACATAATATTATCGACTGTAAAATTACGGGTTACCATGCGTGGAGCGGATAATAACCGGGAAAGCGAAATTTTGCCCGAAGCGCTTCCGGTTAAAGGAATGTCATACTTCGAAGCATCTAAAATTGTTTTGATTTCAAAATGATTAATATCAACCAAAAGCGAATCATTTCTGTCTTCCGAGATGACACCGTCAATTTTCAAGTATTCCGAAGAAGAGTGACTCAAAGCAAAGTTTTGGATTTCATACTGTTTGTCGCGAATATTTATTTGCGCAGGAGAAATATAAAAGGCCGTTTCGTTCAAGGAAATTGAACCGGAGTCCAGCTCAACGTGTATATCCGGAATTGCACGTTTCGGATTGGGAATGAAATCGATTCCAGCGCTCATACTCCCGGCCAAATTATGTTCCGGGGAACGGTTTTTTATATTCAGCCGAACAGCCAAGTTATCCCGATTGCTTAACAAATTCAGATTCAGCTTGCTTGTATCTGTTTCACTGAAAAGGAAGAACGCCGTTGCATCAAAATTCACGAGCGAATCCCCTGAACTGTATTTCCCAACCAATAAAGCCGAATCGGGAATGTCGATTTTCATTCCGAACAGATGCGAGAGAGTATCGGCTTGATGAACAGCAATGCGGACGTTGAAATTTTCTTCCGGCAATGGGGTTATTTGTTCCTTTGCTGTTTTCTCCGGGGAAAAAACCGGAAGCGCTTGCCGGATCGAGCGATTGACTCCGTCGAAAGTAAATGCTCCCTCCCCTTTTAGACTAAGAAGGTTGGAGCGAATAGCAAGTTCTTTTTGGTTATTCCGGCCGGCATTATAAGTGATTGCAATCGGCGAATCTTTAACAGTTCCGTTTTGTGTCGAAAACATTAAACTGTCTATGGCAATGGAAGCCGTCATTGTTTCAGGATTGAAGCCTTTGATGTGTGCATCGACTAATCCGGACAGTTTCGCGCCGGGGTATTCCGGAAGTAAATTCAAAGCGTCCAAATGGATTTCACGTACATTTGCTTGTACGGTTGCTTCCTGATTCCGCTCGTTCAGGTTAGCGCTTCCGCGTAGGTCCAACCTGAAATTTCTATCCGCCGAGCTAACGTCAAACTTTACATTATCTCCGATATAACTTCCGTTGATAGAAATATTCTGATAGGCATATCCTCCGAAATCGAATCGGCCGACGTTGGCATCCCAATTGGCGTTTATCATCCCGTTTCCGGCGATACTTCCTTGCGTCGAGGCTTGAAAAGTGGCAATTCCATACGTACTGTCCGATAGTAAATATTTTACATTGAGATTCGCAGCATCTATTTTCACATCGAAATTGGTATTTTTTGAAGCAAGTATATATCCGCCCGTTCCTTGCAGATTCAAGTCTCCTTGCTCGCTTCTTCCCCGTAAGTTGAAGCGCAAGTCCGACAAAGCTCCGTTTACATTTCCGGTTAAGTTTGCCTTCGTCAAGGCAATCGGTTCTTGTATTCTGTCTATCAAGCAATTATCTATTTGTGTGGCATAAGTTGATTTTTCCCAATCGTACAAATCAGACATTTTAACGTGGGTAGCCTCCAAAAGATTTTTGCCGTAACTTAACTTTACGGACGGAATATTCAATTCGGGGAATTGTCCTTCTAATTCGCCGGAAAAATTCAATACCTCCGAAAAGCCTTTCAACAGAGGGGAAAAATAAACCAAATCCTCAGGATTTATTTTCCCTTTCAGGTTCTGAAAAGAATAACCGGCTTTTGTAAAAATATCCGGAATACTCCTGCCGGTATAATCCAGTTTTGTTTGACCGATCTCTAACTCAGATTGGGGCAACCGGACAAAAATATCATTCAAAGAGATGA
>Ga0123357_10011388_pt1 | contig 11399 bp, 9 predicted proteins | sample TergutEmb28metaG_FD_89873 | JGI IMG/M metagenome (GOLD analysis project Ga0123357, IMG submission 89873) | Embiratermes neotenicus P4 segment gut microbial communities from Petit-Saut dam, French Guiana - Emb289 P4 | ecosystem: Host-associated > Arthropoda: Insects > Digestive system > Gut ...
AATGCAAACATTACTGAAAAATCGATAAAAGATTTTATTAACACACTGAATATAAATAACGAGATAATAAAACAACTAATTACAATTACTCCTCAAAGCTATACTGGGATCTAATAAAAAAGAGAACAAGGCAACCGGGAGGTTGAGAATTACCAATAACACAATTAAATTTTCAAAACATGACTACAGAAAATGATGAATGGAAGCCGCGTAATCGTTATAACGATAACGGGCAAAACGAAGATGGTCAGAGAGAAAGAAAACCCTACCAGTCTTACAATCGTCCAAATTATGGAAATTCAAGCGGGAGTTACCGGCAACCCGGTAATTATGATCGTCAAGGAGGAAATTATGACCGCCAAGGAGGGGGAAATTACAATCGCCCGAAGCCGAATTACGACCGCGTGAATAATGGTAACAACTACAATCGTCAGGGAAATAATTACAATAATTCCTGGGGCGATAATTATGACCGTCGTGAAAACGACTACAACAGTCAAAAGACGCACCGTTCTTCGTATGACAATTATTCCCGTTCATACGATCAACCGCAGCGTCCGTATGACGGCAATCGAATGCAATCAAATGCAGCCGAAAATGATCCTTCCGGAAAAAAGCGAAGACCTCGCGTTGGCGAAGTTCCTATTCCGGTAAGAAACACCAATTATTATTCCGGTCCGCAACAAAATCAGCAGGGGGGTAACTATCAGCGTGATACGAGAGGCGGATATCAGCAGCAACCGCGACAGCAACAACAGTATAATCCTAACGCCAGACCTGTCAAAAGGAACTTTCCGGTGAAAAGCAATGCCGCTCCTTACGATCCAAATGCAAAGTACGGTCAGAAAAAACAGTTGAAGTATCGCGAAGAACATTTCGATTTGAATGAACCGATCCGTTTGAATAAATATTTATCCAATTCGGGCGTATGTTCCCGCAGGGAAGCAGATGAATTTATTCGTGCAGGTTTAGTGAAAGTGAACGGAGAAACCGTTTCCGAATTAGGCACAAAAGTGAAACGTAGCGATGCCATAACTTTCCACAACGAACCGGTCAATTTGGAACATAAAGTATATGTTCTTCTGAATAAGCCGAAGAACTGTGTGACAACCGCCGACGATCCTCAAGAACGTTTAACCGTTATGGATTTGGTGAAAAACGCCTGTCAGGAGCGAATTGTGCCCGTAGGACGTTTAGACAGAAATACGACGGGAGTCCTGCTGTTGACCAACGATGGCGACTTGGCATCCAAACTCACTCATCCTAAATTTCTCAAGAAAAAAATCTACCATGTATGGTTAGATAAAGACGTTTCGGTCGATGACATGCAAAAATTAGCCGAAGGCGTTGAGTTGGAAGATGGAGAAATTCATGCCGATGCTGTCAGTTACGTATCCGAAATAGACCAAACCCAAGTAGGTATTGAAATCCATTCCGGGAAAAACAGGGTAGTGCGCCGCATGTTGGAAGCCTTAGGTTATCATGTCATTAAATTAGACAGGGTATATTTTGCCGGATTAACCAAGAAAAATCTGAAGCGCGGGCAATGGCGTTATCTGAACGAAAGAGAAGTTTCCATGTTGCGCATGGGAGCGTTTGATTAATTATTAATTATAAATTATGAATTGAATGGGGCGGATGAAAATTGTTGATTTATTGAAAGCGACAACTTTTGGTGAATCTGTATGTATAAAAGGCTGGGTACGCACTCGGCGAGGCAGTAAGCAAGTAGCTTTCGTTGCTGTAAACGACGGTTCTACGATTAATAATATACAAGTGGTTATTGATCTTGCTCAATTCGATGAAGAATTGTTGAAAGACATAACTACGGGCGCATGTATTCGTGTTACCGGCTTGTTAGTCGCCTCGCAAGGACAGGGTCAATCGGCTGAAATCCAAGCAAAAGAAATTGAGATTTACGGTAAGGCGGATCCGGCGACTTATCCGCTGCAAAAGAAAGGTCATACCCTGGAATTTTTGCGGGAAATCGCTTACCTTCGACCGAGAACCAATACTTTTGGCGCAATTTTCAGAATCCGGCATCACTTGGCGTATGCGATTCATGATTATTTCAACAAACAAGGCTTCTTTTATTTTCATACCCCTATTATCACCGGTTCCGATGCGGAAGGCGCAGGATCTATGTTTCAGGTCACAACCCTGGATATAAACCGCGCACCGGTGACAACCAATGAAAAAGTCGATTATTCACAGGATTTCTTTGGTCAACATACCAATCTGACCGTATCGGGACAATTGGAAGGCGAATTAGGAGCGATGGCTTTGGGCGGTATCTACACGTTTGGTCCTACGTTCAGGGCTGAAAATTCCAATACGCCACGTCACCTGGCTGAATTTTGGATGATAGAGCCGGAAGTAGCTTTCAATGACATCAACGACAACATGGATTTAGCGGAAGATTTCCTGAAATATGTGATTTCTTATGCTATGGAAAAAGGGAAAGACGATATTGCTTTCCTGAGTAAGATGTATGACGAAGACTTGATTGAGCGGTTAAATTTTGTACTCAATAACCGGTTTGTACGTCTGACTTATACCGAAGGCGTTGAAATCCTTGAAAAATGCAGTAAAAAATTTGAATATCCGGTTTATTGGGGCGCCGACTTACAATCGGAGCATGAACGGTTTTTAGTTGAAGAACATTTCAAATGCCCTGTGATTTTGACGGATTATCCGAAAGAGATAAAGTCGTTCTACATGAAACAGAACGACGACGGTAAGACGGTTCGGGGCATGGACGTCCTTTTTCCGAGAATAGGAGAAATCATAGGAGGCTCGGAACGTGAAGCCGATTATGACAAATTGACAAACCGTATTCAAGAACTGAATATGTCGATGGACGCTTTGTGGTGGTATTTGGAAACGCGGAAATTCGGAACGGCGCCACATGCAGGATTCGGTTTGGGTTTTGAACGCTTGGTTTTATTTGTAACCGGCATGACCAATATCAGGGATGTGATTCCATTTCCGAGAACGCCGAAGAATGCGGAGTTTTAAATTGAAGGGGTAGTAGAGACGGAGCGCGCTCCGTCTCTACCCAATTATTCATTTATTCATTTATTCATTTAATTGCGTTTCCAATATTTGTTTCACAGAAAACCCTTCCAAGCCCAAATAATAGGAAGTAACGTCAACCACAGCCTGCAATGGAATCAAACCGATTAATTCACATCCTGCTATGGAAACTCCATAACGTTGCGCTTCAAAACGTACCATTTCTACGGCTTGATAAACGGACGTCCGCGTATAATCCGTCAGATTCATGGATACTTGCATCAAGCCTTTTTCTTTCAAATCCACTCCCATCGCTTTGCAATACCGCAAACCGCCTCCAATGAAACGAATTTTTTTCGCTATTTTGTCGGCAATTTCAAAATGGGTAGTATTCAAATTCACATTAAAGGCAATCAGAGGCATACGCGCGCCAACAACAGTTGCGCCGGCAGTCGGATGAGGTTCGTTCGGTCCACAATCCGGTTTCCATTCCGGCAGCTTCATTTTTTCTACTAAACCTTCAAATTCTCCTTTGCGGATTGCCGCCAAATTTTGACGATGTTGTGCCGAAGCTGATTTTTCATAGAAATAAACCGGTAAGGCGTATTTTTCCGCAAGCGTTTTGCCGACCTCTTTAGCCAGCGCATCCGCTTCTTCAACAGTCATGTTTTTTATCGGAATGAAAGGAATCACATCTGCCGCTCCGATGCGGGGATGCTGTCCTTTGTGTTTTGTTAAATCAATTGTTTCAATAGCGACTCCAACTGCTTCAATGATGCTGTTTTTCACGGCTTCCGGCTCTCCGGTTATGGTAACAACCATCCGGTTATGATCTTTATCGTTACTGTAATCCAACAATTTAACGTTTTCTTTGGCGCGAAAAACGTTGACTATGCGTTCTATTTTTCCCAAATCTCGTCCTTCGCTGAAATTCGGGACGCATTCAATGATTTTCATTCTGTTTCATAATGCCAAGCGTTAATTCCGCCTGCAATGTCATAAACCTGAGTGTATCCCATTGAAACCAATTGATTGGAGGCATTTTTGCTCCGCATCCCGCTTCGACAGTAAACCAGAATCAGCGCATCTTTGTCGGGCAAGACTGTTGCAGCCTTACTTTCTATTTCAGGAAGAGGAAGCAAAGTCGCCCGCGGTATGTGTTTGTCTTTATACTCAGCTTCGCTGCGGACATCAAGCAAAATGATTTTTGAATTTTCATCAAGCATTTTTTTCGCTTCTTCAGCCGAAATTTGATGGTACTCCGCCGAGTTTGCCGCACTTGTTTGTTTGTTTTGAGCGCAACTCAAAAAAGGTATGAGCAAACCGATTGCAATTATCGACCGGACTGTTCGTCTCATAAATAATGTAGGAATGCCTTTTGCATTGTCATTTTGTTCTATTAATATTCCTGTTGTATGCATAATTTTTTGGCTTATATTAGTGCAAAGTTAACGCTTTTATTTTTATTCGCCAAATTACAAACAATCCTTATAAAATCTTTATATCCACCATTTTTTTTTTATAAAATCCTTATAACTTTTGAATTACCTTTGCGGCGTGAATTATTTATGTCATAAAAAGACAAAAAAAACATGAAATAATATTCGCTAAGTGAGTTTTTATGAATTTATATATTACATATTATTTATTAATTATTAATTGATTTTTTATGAAAAAGATTGTATTGACCTTTGCTATGGTATTGATGGCATTTTTTACCGGCACGATTTATGCTCAGGTAGGTATAGGAACAATGACGCCCGACAAATCGGCGGCTTTGGATGTTACGGCAGATTCGCTTGGAGTGTTGGTTCCCCGCATGACGGAAAACGACAGGGATAATATTCAAAATCCTTCCAACGGACTGTTAATTTACAATACTGATGAAAGTTGTTTTAACGTTTATAACTGGAGTGAAACTGACTCTACATGGACCAGTCTTTGCGGCGGAATGGCAAAGGCAAAGTTTACAGTACTCGATTGTAGCAGTATTACCGTAAATGGCGCTTATATAGAAGGTTCTCCTTTGAACGGCTCGAATTATCTGTCTGTAAAAGTAGCTGTTGAAAAAGCAGGTAGTTATACCTTTACCGCTACTACAACAAATGGTTACGGATTTACCGGTTCGGGAACTATTCTGGATGCCCCGGCAACGGTAACCCTCACGATCCCGGGTCAAGGTACGCCAAAAGTACAAAACCAGACACCCGGCGATTTGGTAACTTTCAATTCAAGCGGCGGCGATGTCAATTGTACGAATCTGACTATTCCCGTATTTCCGCCTACCGCCACTTATGAAATGATTTGCGGTTCCGCAAAAGCTAACGGAGCTTATGTTAAAGGAAAGCCGCTCGGACCCACAAACACCATTACGCTTACGGTAAACGTTACCGACATTAAGACAGGAGGCAGTTGGTCTGTTGCCAGTAGCGTCAACAACGGAATTTCGTTTAAAGGTTCAAGTACATTTACATCTGAAACCATGCAACAGATTACCCTGTACGGAACGGGTACGCCCAACACTACGCAGCCTATTACGCTGACGCTTACTTCCAACAGCAGAGATGGAGAATCAACCTGTACCGTTAAAGTAACGGTTGCTTATCCTCGAATGTCGGTTTTAGGAATCGGATATGGAAACATCTATGAATACAATCCTGCCGACTCTACCTCTGGGGGAGGTCACATATTCCATGATATGATGGTATCGTCCAACAATTTTGGCACAAATGATAATTCTACCGTGAAAGCAGAAGGCTTTACTTTTACCGACGGTGGAGACGATGCTTCAACTACGACGCTTACAAATTATTTATTAGGCGCCAATCCGCCTGATATTGTAATATTCGGTTATCCTTTTGTAGGTGATGCCACTGCGCAGGACGTCCTAAATAAATATTTGCAAAAGCATGGCGTAATACTTTTCTTTGCTGAAGCTGATGCGATGGTACAGAGGATGATGCGAGCCCTTTTCGGCGATAATACCATAACTGCAGGCGGTGCAGGTATTCCAACAGCATGGGGTGGCACAGGCGGAACGAGATATGTGATGCCTATATTGCCATCTGATCCCATTATAAACGGACCTTTTGGAGATCTCGGCGGTTTGTATTGGGGCGAAGATTTTTCCACGTCAGTAGCCGTTTCCGGAATACAGTATAATCCAAATGCAACCGTGTACAGTACATTTAACCCAACCAGTACCGGCGGCGTTACGGCATTCCGGCACAATTCGATGAATTTTGTATATTGTGGAGACGGCGGATTTAATTCTTCAACCGATCCGGGTCCTAACCTTTGTCCTTTCGTGTTAGATGCAAATCAAAGACCTACATTCAAGGCAAATTATGGACCCGGAAGCGGTGGAACTACAGGTCCGGTATATAATGCAGTATTCACGGCAAATGCCATAGCATGGGCGCTTGACCGGGCAATGAACAATGGTATTAACCCTCACTAATTAACAGTAAAGTTTGTTCTATCAACACTTTAACTATACATTTGTTTTTCAAAAGGGATTGTTCATTACGGACAGTCCCTTACAATTGAGAGTTAAAAGTTGATAGTTATGTCCCCGCTCTCATAGAGAGCCAACCTAATTAGGCAGTACGCTAAGCGTACTGCACATAAAAAATAAAAATTAAAATAATCAGTATTAAGCAATTATACGATTAAAATTAAGAATTACAAATTAAAAAAAAGTATTATGCAAAATTTTAATGCAAAAATCATCTCTGAAATAATCAAGCATTCTCATATAAAAGAGAAGAATCCTGTGAATTATTTGACGCGAATGTTTTCTATGAGTAAAGAAACCGCTTACCGACGGATAAGAAATCAAATCCCATTTTCGATTGAAGAAGCGGTTGCAATTGCCAAATATTTTAATCTTTCCATTGATGAAATGCTTGATTTGAAAGCGGGCAGCAATTTCCCTTTCAACAAGGATCTCAATATCGAGTTGACGCCTGTGGATATTTATACCAATTTGCTTAGAGAAGATATTGAGTTTATGGAAAAATTGCATACTTCCAAAGATGTAAAAATCACGGCAACAATAAACAGAATACCTTTCCGGCTTCTTCCTTTTAAATCGCTGTTCAAATTGGATTATTGCAACTACATTCACTCCACCGGAAAAATTCAGACGTTTAACACCCTGTATTCCGATATAGAACTAACGCCTGCTATCAACGAGTTACACGATAAATCCGTTTCTTCTTTCAACCGCTTGAATAATTTAACGTGCATTATTGATAATGTGTTATATTCCAACATTATTAAAAAAATACAATATTATTACCGGTTAAGATTTCTTTCCTCCGAAGATTTAAAAGCTTTGCAGGCAGAACTGTTTGAAATGTTAGAAATGTACGAGAACTTGCTGCGCAGCGGTAAAAACAGCGCCGGTTCCGATTGGTCTTTTTATTATTCTTTTTTTAATCTTGAATCGAACTTAGTTTTTTTCGAGTATGACGACGATTCCTTGCTGCAATTTTGGATATACCCCGAAAGCCCTGTGCTTATACGGAACAACCGGCAGATATGCGATATTCAAAAACGATGGATTGACTCAAAAATAAGAAATTCAATGTCGATAACAAAAACAACCGATATTTATCAAATTGAGATGCTTAGAACCGTATATCAACAAATTTCCGAGTTGACAAAGCCGGATATAAAGTATGATTTCTTCTAATCAAGTGATGTTTTAGGTAATTTGTGCAAAAAAGTGTATATTTGCAGAGATTTTAAGTGCGAAAATATGTTATAAAGCCAATAAACAAACTGCAAAAAAGTGTACAGAAATAGTATTAAAAAATTGATAGATTGGAAATTAGATAAATCTAAAAAACCACTCGTATTTTTAGGGGCAAGACAAGTAGGTAAAACTTATCTGATTCAAGAGTTCGGCAGGGCTGAATATAAGCAAATGGTGTATATCAATTTTGAACGAGCGGACGAAATGCAAGGTATATTTCAGCACGATCTCGACCCCAAACGGCTGATTACCACATTTGAATTTTATTCCGGACTTAAAATCACGCCTGAAGACACATTGATTGTTTTAGACGAAATTCAAGCTGCAGCACGGGGAATTACTTCATTGAAATATTTTTGCGAGGAAGCGAGAGAGTACCAAATTATTGCTGCGGGTTCGCTTTTGAGTACTAATATCCACCCTGACGAATCGTTTCCTGTCGGTAAAGTTGATATGCTTACGCTTTACCCAATGTCGTTTTACGAATTTTTGCTTGCAATGGGAGAAGAAAACGGTTTGGCACGAATTTTAAGAGAAAAAGGCAGGCAAAAATTTGCAAGCAAAGAGTTTTAAATATTTTTGCGAAAAGCACAAACCTGCAAAAGCCGTTCGCACTTCTTTAACTGATTATAAACAGGAAAGTTGGATGACAAATTTACCTTTGTACGCGGTAAACGCTATTAACGATTAATAGAAATTAAATCAATGAAAACAGACGCTTTATTGGAAGTACCTTGTGAATCCGGATTGCACCTGCTTGTGCTTGTAGGTCCAAGCAAATCGTCCGCCAAACTGATACGCTGGGCTAAAAATCTGTCCAATACCATGGGCGCCAATCTGGTAGCGCTTCATGTCGAAAATACGCAAGCGCTGAACGAAGCGCAACAGGAACAGCTTTCTTATAACATCGACCTTGCCCGTCAATTCGGGGCGGAGGTGATCATAACTTCCGGCAACGATCTTGTTTCAACAACGCTGGATATTGCAAGAAGAGAAAATATTACCCATATTATTATCGGTAAATCGGGCAAACAGAGCTTTTTTTCACGCTTGTTTATGGGGGAAAGTTTCGCTAACCGTTTGTTGAAAGAGAGTGGTGAAATAGATATTTACGTCATTGAACCCGGACCAGAAGCCAGGCAATACAAGAAGAAACTGTTTTCTTCCCCCGATTTTTCTGCATCCTACAAAAGCTATCTTGTAGCAGCCTTAGTGATGGCGATTGCCATATTGATTTGCTTTCCCATTTCGACAATAGCAGGCTATCGTTACCGGTCGATTACCTTCATATTACTATTCGTCATTCTTATACTATCCTTGTTTTGCCGTATTGGTCCTGTTATGCTGGCGTCGGTAATCAGCGCTCTTGCCTGGGATTTTTTCTTTCTTCCGCCGTTATATACATTAAAAATATCCAAACTGGAAGATCTGATTGCTTTTTTAATGTTCTTTGTTGTAGCTGTTGTAACAGGAATATTAATTTCTAAAATCCAAAAGCAGGAAAGGCTGACTCGGGAGAGGGAAGAAAAAACAAATGCTCTGTTCCATTTATCCAATGAACTTGCAACTGCCGAAACCGCAAAGAATATAATAGAAGCAGCAAGGGAAAACATAAAAAAATATTTCAATGTTGATTCTTTCTTTTTTCTTCAGGACGGGAATGATCAGTTAAAAAAGAAGATGCCTGATTTCAACTCCGGTCTTTTCTCCGAATCGGAATTCAGTATCGCTCAATGGGTTTTTACGCATTCAAAAAAAGCCGGTAAATTCACCGACACATTATCGTCGAGCGAATATACATTTTATCCTCTGAAAGGGTTCAAGGTAAAGCCGGGCGTTGTCGCTGTGAAAACAAATAAAAAATTCAACGGAGTGACCGATCTTTTTTGGGAAACATTCCTTACGCAAATATCGAACACATTCGAACACAATTATTTTACACAGTTGGCAAAAAGAGCAAGCCTGCTTGACGAATCGGATAAATTATACAAAGCGCTGTTTAATTCGGTATCTCATGAACTCAGGATACCTATCGCAGCAGTCATTGGGGCATCCGACATACTTTTAACGGATTCCTTTCCCGATGCTAACCGGAAAGAATTATATACGGAAATATTTGCAGCTTCGAACCGGCTGAATCGTTTGGTTGAAAATTTGTTAAACATGTCGCGGCTTGAATCGGGAAAGATAACGCCTAATTTCAACTGGTGCGATGTTAACGACTTATTCAATAGCGTGGCGGTGACTCTTAAAGAAGATTTACAGCCTTTTCCGCTGGACATTGTTGTTCCATCCTCAATGCCTTTGGTTAAAATTGATTTTGGACTGATGGAACAGGCTATACATAATTTGGTTTATAATTCGTGTAAATATTCCAAACCCAAAACACAAATCCGTCTGAAAGCTTTTTACGACAGCGGCTGTCTGATTATACAGGAAATGGACCGTGGACCGGGTATTCCGCCGGATACGTTGTCGTTGCTCTTCAATAAGTTTTACAGAGCGGGCAATCATGCATCGGGCGGACTGGGGTTAGGTTTATCCATCGCAAAAGGATTTGTGGAAGCGCACAAAGGGACTATCACCGTTGAAAACCGGCAAAACGGAGGCGCACGTTTCACCATAAAAATTCCTGCAGAAATATCTTATTCACACACATAAAAAGAGATTAAAATGACAAATATCAACACTATTCTTATCATTGATGATGAGCCCCAGATTTGCCGCCTTCTGGGAATAGCGCTTTCGGCAAACGGATATAAAACAATAGAAGCCGGTACGGGAAAAGATGGCGTTTTGATGGCTGTATCGCACCAACCATCGTTAATTTTGCTTGATTTGGGGTTGCCGGATATGGATGGCGCTACTGTATTGCAAGAATTAAGAGAATGGTATCATAAACCTGTAATTATCCTGTCGGCGCGTAATACCGAAGAAGATATTATTAACGCTTTGGATTTCGGGGCAAATGATTACCTGACAAAGCCTTTCCGTACAGGCGAATTACTCGCCCGCATCCGCGCATCGTTACGATTAAACCAAACGCCTAACGATAATCCCGTATTTGAGATTGGCGATTTATCAGTGAATTTAACTTCACACATTGCCAAGAAAAAAGACGAGCTGCTCGATTTGACTCCAACGGAATTTTCACTGTTAAGCCTGTTTATTAAGAACCAAGGCTGCGTGTTGACTCATCAATACATCCTCAAAGAAATATGGGGATATGGCTATGTTGAACAAACGCAATATTTGCGCGTTTTTGTCGCTCAGTTAAGAAAAAAGATCGAAGATAATCCGACAAGACCCTCTTTATTGGTTACAGAATCAGGTATAGGCTACCGATTGGGAATGTAAAGACGGTTAATTACAACACTGCATTGATTGTAAATTTCTGTCCCCGAAAGCATTATCAATTCGAGCTACATTCACCCAAAATTTGTTTTCCCTAATCCATTCCAAAGGAAAAGCCGCTTTTGTCCGGGTATAGGAATGTTTCCATTCATCGGCGCAAACTTCGTATTGAGGATGCGGAGCGTTGATTAGCACATTGTCGGCTTTATCGGCGGCGCCTTTGACAATTTCTTCTATTTCTTCCCTGATGGTCAGCATCGTTTCAACA
>Ga0123357_10011389_pt1 | contig 11399 bp, 12 predicted proteins | sample TergutEmb28metaG_FD_89873 | JGI IMG/M metagenome (GOLD analysis project Ga0123357, IMG submission 89873) | Embiratermes neotenicus P4 segment gut microbial communities from Petit-Saut dam, French Guiana - Emb289 P4 | ecosystem: Host-associated > Arthropoda: Insects > Digestive system > Gut ...
TCATATCAACGTGGAAGAAGGAGTGGACAAAGACGTGCAGTTGCCTAACATGATTCTTCACACCTATTGCGAGAACGCCGTCAAACACGGTTTGATGCCGCTGAAAAAGGGCGGGTTACTCAACATCCGCGTGTGGGAACACGACCGGTTTGTTTGCGTCAGCGTGGAAGACAACGGCGTGGGGCGCGATTATGCCGCAGCAAATCCACATTTGCACAGTTCAAAACAGGGACTTTCCATTCTAAACCGGCAAATCGAAATTTACAACAGCTTCAACACAGAGAAAATCAATCGCCAAGTCGAAGATATATTTGAAGGTGAAAAACCTGCCGGCACTCGCTTTACAGTGGAAGTGCCGTCGGAGTTTATGTATATAATCTGAAAAGAATAATCCCTTTTGTTGAAGTCAACTATATGGTAGGCGACAGATTGCAGGCTTACAAGCAAAGCAAGGGTATTATCATACTAAAACATACCCTTGCTTTCTGTGTAAGTCACCGGCAAAGGTACAACTTTTCTTTTATTATGTTTTTATTTGTTTTTGTTTTCTCTGAAAAATATTTACCTTTGTATTGTAGTTCTGTATTCAATGAAAAAAGAGTTAGGGAAAGTATTAATCGATATTGCAAAGTTGGTTATCGGCGGGGTGATACTTTGCCGGACTAATGAGACAGGACATACCGCCGGTATTGCTTTTTATTTCCGGTAGTATAGTATCCGTTTTTGGATATAATGTTTTACCACTCAAACCGAAGATGTTTAATCGTTTCTTTATTTTCAATAATGGTTTGCAGCGATTCGATGCCAATGTAAACATGCTCTTCCACAAAATTCTTTGTTACTTCCAAATCGCTTTTTTCAGTTTTGATTCCTTCCGAAATCATGGGCTGATCGCTAACCAGCAATAGCGCTCCTGTTGGAATCTGATTCGCAAATCCGACCGTGAGTAAAGTCGCAGTTTCCATATCCACTCCAATTGCCCTGATTTTCCGGAGATAGTTTTTGAAATTTTCGTCGTGTTCCCATACGCGCCGGTTGGTCGTATAAATAGTTCCTGTCCAATAGTCTTTTCCGTGATTGCGGACAATCGATGAGACAGATCTCAGTAAACTGAAAGCTGGCAATGATGGCACCTCTTCCGGCAAATAATCGTTCGATGTACCTTCTCCCCTGATGGCAGCAATGGGTAAAATATAATCGCCTACCGAATTTTTCATTTTTAATCCACCGCATTTTCCCAGGAATAAAACGGCTTTTGGCTTTACGGAGCTTAATAAATCCATGATAGTCGCAGCGTTGGCGGAACCCATCCCAAAGTTGATAATTGTTATCCCGCCGGCTGAAGCATTCGGCATATTGGCATCCTGTCCAACAATAGGAACATGATAATAATTAGCAAATATCTCGACGTATTTATTGAAATTAGTCAATAAAATGTAGGGCGTAAAATCGTTAATCGCCCTTTTAGTATAACGCGGCAACCAATTTTCGACGATGTCTTGTTTTGTCTTCATAATTATGTAATTTTGCAAAAGTAATAAAAAAAAGGAAATTAAAAAAATGGAATTATTAAATCTTCCGATTGCCGAATTAAGAATAAAAAAACAAAAGGAGAAAGATTATGTTTTCGATCGCCTACGAAAACAATTTGTTCGACTGACGCCGGAAGAATATGTCCGCCAACAATTTATATCTTTTCTGATTGAATATAAGGGCTATCCATCCGGCAGGCTGGCAAATGAAATCGAAATTGTTTTGGGGAACGTAAGGAAACGATGTGATACGGTTTTATACGACAGTTATTTGCTGCCTCTGATGATCATCGAATACAAAGCGCCTTCCGTAGCAATCGGTCAAAAAACATTTGACCAGATTGCCCGCTACAACTTTGCGTTACAAGTACCTTGGTTGATTGTAAGCAACGGACTCCGGCATTTTTGTTGCCATATAGACAATGAAAAGAAAGAGTACGTTTTTCTAAATGATATTCCGGAGTATTCCTACTGCTTATCCAGAATCCAAGCGTCTTGAAAATCGGGATAATATTTTTCTTTGACGCGTTCTCTCTCGGCTACCGCACTGGCTTTATCGCTGAAAGTTGCAACAATTACGCGGTACATTCCTCTTTCATTTTGAGCTAAGAGCGCTTGGAAGCCTTGATTTGACATCCGTTCTTTTAAAGATACCGCATTGGTTTTATTGATAAAACTTCCGATTACGACACTGAATTGCTGGATTCCGGCGCCATCAACAGCGGTCACTTTTTCTTTCTGAACAGTGGCGCTTGAGGTGGTGGTGGTAGAAGCCGGTTTCGTAACAGGGGTTGTTTCTTCTACTACATTGTCGGTAGTATCTTTGGCTTTTGCCGCTTCATAAGCTGTTTTGTACGCACTTTGTTTGGACTTGCACGCGTTTAACGAGAATAAAAGCGCAAGCGCTAAACTTAATAACAGGTAATTTCTTGATTTCATACTTCTATTTTATTATTTTTATAAATATTATTCCACTAAAATTTATGGAAAGACATCATTTCATTGTTCGACGATAAAATTAATTCTTTATTTGTAAGTTTTTCTATTTTAAATGCCTTGAAAATCGTATCCTGACCCGTTACGGAAGGAAGTGTATCCCACTTCAAATAATCCAACGGAAACAGAGCATAGTCTTTTAATAATCTCAAATCAATACTTGTATCTCCATACAAATTATAGTACCCATATACTTGCGACATTTCACCTTTCGTCAGGTATATCTGATACATAAACAAACTGTTCTGAAAATTGTAATAAACCGTATCTGCATCATTCATTTGCCACTTTCCCTGCAAATTAGCCTCTTTTCCCGATACTCCCACAAAGAGCTTATCACAGGCAATAAAAAATAAAAAGGTGCAAGTTACAAAAAATAATGCTTTCTTCATATTTTAATCGTTATATTTAACATTAATTCACAACAGCCCTTTTGTACTTGGCAGTTCATAATTGAAAATGTCTCTATGTATCGCCATTTTAATTGCACGGGCAAAGCCTTTAAAAATACTTTCAATTTTATGATGTTCATTTTGTCCTTTTGCACAAATGTTCAAATTCATTTTTGCCGCATCGCTCAAAGATTTGAAAAAATGAAAAAACATTTCGGTCGGCACATCTCCTATTTTTTCCCGATGAAATTCCACGTCCCAAACCAACCACGAACGTCCTCCAAAATCCAGCGCTACGGAACAAATGCAATCGTCCATCGGCAAATAAAAACCGTAACGTTCGATTCCCCGCTTATTTCCTAAAGCCTGCAACAGCGCATCACCCAGAGCAATACCTGTATCTTCGATTGTATGATGCTCGTCCACATTCAAATCGCCTGTAACGTGAATATCCAAATCAATGCCGGCATGTTTTCCGATTTGTTCCAGCATGTGGTCAAAAAAATGCAAGCCGGTCATAACAGACGTTTCACCTGCGCCATCCAAATTGAGTTGGATATAAATCTCCGTTTCTTTTGTCTTTCGCCGGATGGTTGCACGCCGTTCCTTAGCAAAAAGAAATTCGGAAATCGCATCCCAATCGGTCGCAACTAAACTACAAACGGATTTTAGCTCGGGTTTATTATCTAATACCTCTTTTTTATTGTATAAAATTGCCTTACAGCCCAAATTTTTGGCTAATTCCACATCGGTCATGCGATCGCCGATAACAAACGAATTTTCCAAATCGTAATCGCCGTTCAGGTATTCCTGAAGCATCGCTGTTCCGGGCTTGCGCGTCGGAAGCTTATCTTCGGGACGGGAAGGGTCGATGAATATTTTATCGAAAATAATATCTTCATTTTTAAATATATTCATCATTTTTTCCTGAACCGTTTCAAATATCTTAACGGGATAATCCGCTGTTCCCAAACCATCCTGATTACTGACAATCACCAGTTCAAAGTCTAATTTTTTACGGATGAAATATAGATTTCGAATCACTGCCGGCGTAAATTCCAATTGCTCCAGATTGTCAATCTGAAAAGTTTCCGGAGGTTCGATAATCAACGTTCCGTCGCGATCAATGAAGAGTACTCGTTTCATTCTTTAAAGCCTCAATCAGGAAATTATTTTCTTCTTCCGTACCTACCGTTATCCGCAAACAGTTTCCACAAAGCGAAACGGAATTGCGATTACGAACAACGATGCTTTGCTCGATTAATTTTTTATAAAGCCCATTTGCATCTTTTACTTTCACTAACAGGAAATTAGCATCGGAAGGATAAATTTTTTCTACTATTTCAATATTATTTAAAGCGGCAGCCAAGTCTTTGCGTTCATCTAAAATCAATCTTACCCATTGGTTTTTGTAGTCGCTGCCAACGTCTAATTCATTCAGAATCGTATATTGAACCAATGTACTGAGATTGTACGGGTATTTAACTTTATTGAACAGGGCGATGATTTCTTCCGAAGCGAAAACCATGCCGCAACGCAACGAAGCCAATCCCCATGCTTTTGAAAAAGTATGCAAAACAATGAGATTCGGATACTTATCCAAATCATTCAGCCACGACGGCTCGCTTGAAAAGTCGATATATGCTTCATCAATGACCACTATTCCCGTGAAGCGCTCAACAACTTTCCGCATTTCCGAACGATTCAGTAGATTCCCTGTCGGATTATTGGGCGAACAAAGGAAAATCACTTTGGTATGCCGGTCGGCGGCTGCCAATAATTGTTTCGCATCCGGTTGAAAATTCTCATCCAAAAGAACTTTCCGGTATTCCACATTATTGATGTCGGCACAAACCTTGTACATGCCGTAAGTCGGCTCGATAGCAACTACATTGTCCTCAGCCGGTTCGCAAAAAATACGAAAAATCAGGTCAATAGGTTCGTCGCTGCCGTTGCCGAGCATAATCCTTGCCGCATCCACTTTTTTTATTTGGGAAATCCGCTTTTTAAGATGTACCTGCAAAGGGTCGGGATAACGATTGTAACTACGATTATACGGACTCTCATTTGCGTCGAGATACACAGAAGCCTCGCCCTTGAATTCATCTCGCGCACAAGAGTAAGGCTTTAAATTAAATATATTTTTTCTGACAACTGATTCTAAGTTCATGCGTAATTATGATACAATAAGCTACAAAGGTACATTTTTTTATTTTAGAAAAAAATTTCTTAACGATTATTTATAAATCAAATTTTTTTCTTTACCTTTGCCTTATATACTTAACATGCTTTTTTCAATTATCACTGTCACCTACAATGCTTCCCGATGGCTCGAACGAACCGTTCAAAGCGTTATTTCCCAGACGTATCCTCATATTGAATACATTATTGTCGATGGAAATTCTACCGATGGAACGCCGGATATTATAAAAAAATACCAATCATCAATAACTCACCGGATAAGCGAGCCGGACAAAGGATTATACGATGCGATGAATAAAGGACTGAAATTGGCTTCGGGCGATTATGTCTGGTTCATCAATGCCGGCGATACGCTTTATTCCGAAACTACGGTTCAGGAGATAGTAAATGCGCTTGGCGGCGGAAATCTTCCGGATATTATTTACGGAGAAACACAAATAGTTGATAGACAAGGCAGTTCATTGGCTATGCGGCGGTTGAAAGCTCCTGAAAATTTATCGTGGAAAAGTTTCAACATGGGAATGTTGGTCTGTCATCAATCGTTTCTCGTCAAGCGGGTAATAGCAGAACAATACGATTTGCAATACCGCTTTGCCGCCGATTATGATTGGTGCATTCGCTGCTTGAAAAAAGCTAATACGGTATTTAATACGTATCTTATTCTTTCCCGATTTATGGAAGCAGGATTAAGCGCTGTCAACCGCAAAGAATCCTTGAAAGAGCGCTACCGGATTATGTGCAAAAATTACGGAAAACTGCCTACGCAAATCCGTCATGTCTGGTTTGCTCTCCGTTTTTATACTGCAAAATGGACAAAGAAAACAATTTCTTAATATACTCCATAAGCGCGGCTATCGTAAATTAACTTGTCGATCCACAACCATTCGTCTGAATGAATCGCATATTCCATGCTTTCGGACGATACTTTGCAAGGCTCGGCGATACCTGTCAGGATGAATATGGCAAAGTATTTATTTGAAATGACACAACATTTAAGTTCTTTGCAAAATTTAGGGCGAAAAAAATCCCGCGAGGCTCGGCGCGGGATTTCGGTGTTAAACATAAAGCAATTTACAATGAAACGCTTAACGAGCCTAATTTATTTGATAAATCGTTGAGAGCAAATTTCATTGTTACCATTTCATTCGGAGTAAAAACAGCCGGTTTTCCATTCACTATATTTCCGTTTATACGTTGATATAGCCACGCATCTGTTTTATTGAAATAGGTTTTCGCAATATAAACCAATGATATGGCAGGAATAACATCTTTTAGTTTTTGTTTCATTGCCAATTGTGTCGCTCTATCTGCTGTTTCTTTAGCGGACGCTATCATGGATTCCGAAAACATTTCGGGATCTTCGTTGATTAATTCTTTCATTTGAATATCAACGGCATTTCGCTCGCTGTCGTTCTTTGCATTGCAAAACGCTTCTTTTAACTGATTAATCTTTTCTATCATAACTTTTTCTTTTTTATCCCCTCCTTTTTATGGAGGGGATTTTAATTAATTACCCATTTCTTTAAGTCTCTCAATGATTATTTCGATTTGTTCATCGAAATAAAATTTCATTTTTTCTGACCTCCAAGTTACTGACTTGTAATAGTCAAGGAAAAATTTCAATTCCTTTTCAAGATGCTTCTTTTCTTTTTTGTCTTCTCTACTCAACATATTAAATATCGCTTTTTGTTTAACGATACAAAGATAATAATGTTTTCATTATTACACAAATATTTCACCAATTTTTTTTGCATTACAAGAAAGATTGTTACTACTTACCTCCTCACAATCTTTCGGATGTTCATGCAGAAGAGATCTTTCGGCTTTTCGCCCTGCATTTTTAGGAATTTTTAAGGAATTTTAGTGTGAAAATTTAGCCGAGAAAAATCACGGTTCATTTTTTGATACCGAAAATACGGATTTCTATCCTCTTTTCTACTGCCGCCCGACTTGTTTTTTAACCTGAGTTCGGGATAAGAAATTTTATAACATGTTGATATAAAAGACTTAACTGGCTACCTCTTATCCCGAACTCAGGTTTTTAATGTCTCCTATCTTCTTTTTTAAAGACTCCTATCTTCTTTTTTAAAGATACCTATCTTCATTTACAAAGATACCTGTCTTCTTTATCCAATTCTTCTTTTGATATTTTAATGTATCGACCTTGTTTAATTGTTGGGATATTGTTTATCTCCATATGGTAATACAAAGAATCGCGAGTCAGATTGTATTTTTGCATGGCTTCTTCTGCGGTGTAATATTCCGGTATCACATATCCTTTGGCTAAATCAAAATCACGCAAATATACAATTATTTTTTATACGGTACAAAAGTAATAATAAAATCCAATATTATTGCGTATTAACGATAAAAAAGAAATAAAAAAAGTCGCCATAAATTAGCGACTTAGTGATAGATAGTTATATTTTATAATGCTTATAATCAATCTGTTACTTGCCTATGCAAAACTTTTTAAAAATATTCCCCAACACCTCGTCAGTTGTAATTTCTCCTGTAATTTCTCCAATGTAGTGCATACATTCGCGAATATCTTGGGCGATGAAGTCGCCGGAAAGATTGGTTTTCAAACCGTTTATCACCCGTTCGACTGATGCAAGGGCTTTGGTCAAGGCTTCGTAATGGCGTAAGTTGGTGACAATTATATCGTCGGTATTTAGTTCGGGTAAATTAGCCGCTTTCAGTAAAGCTTTTTCTAATTTTTCGGTGTTCTTTTTGTATTTGGCAGATAGATAGATGCGTTCAGCAGGGACGTCCGGTAAAAATTCTTCATCAAGAATCTGTTGTTCTTCCGGGCTGATTTTATCAATTTTGTTGAAAACAATAATTAATTTTTTACGTCTGGTGCCGGGAACGATTTTATCGGCAATGTATTCGATTTCTTTGTTAAAATGGGTCGTATCAATCATCCAAATAATAATCGACGCCTGGTCGATTTTCTTGAATGTCCGGTTAATTCCCATCCTTTCCACTTCATCGCTGGTGTTTCTGATACCTGCCGTATCGATAAAACGGAAGGTTACTCCCTGAATGTTGATGACGTCTTCGATCGCATCGCGGGTTGTGCCGTGAACTTCAGAGACAATAGCTTTGTCTTCATTAAGTAATAAATTGAGTAAGGTTGATTTACCGGCGTTGGTTTCACCGACGATAACAACCGGTACGCCATTTTTCAGAACATTCCCTACGCTGAAGGAATTTGTCAAGCGGGCGATAATAATTTGGATATCATCCGCTAATTGAATCAATTGGCTGCGGTCGGCAAACTCAACGTCTTCTTCGCCGAAATCCAATTCAAGTTCAATCAATGAAACAAAATGCAGCAGTTGCGAACGTAGATGTTGTAATTCCTTACTGAACCCACCACGCATCTGATTCATAGCCAAGCGGTGAGATGCCGCCGATGAAGATGCGATTACATCGGCTACGGCTTCTGCCTGGGATAAATCCATTTTCCCGCCCAGGAAAGCACGCTGGGTAAATTCGCCGGGGTGAGCCAATTGGCAACCTTTTTCTATCAAAAGCTTTAAGATTTCCTGCTGAATATAAGTGGAACCGTGACAGGATATTTCAACAACATCTTCACCTGTAAAGGAATGCGGTTGATGAAAAACAGCGACTAACACTTCATCCAATACGACGTTGTCCTTCACAATTTGACCGTGTTTCATCGTGTAAGGCGATTGTTTACTAATGGATTTTCCTTCGCTTGCCGGTTGGAAAATCGTGTCGCAAATAGCAATCGCTTCCGCACCGGAAACCCTGATGACTGCAATTCCTCCCTGACCGGCAGGAGTGGAAATGGCGCAAATAGTAGTATTAGCAATATCACGCATTTTCATAATATTCAATAAATTCTCGCAATGATTTCAATTTATCATGCAAATATAATAAATTATTTTTTGATTTGTTCAAGTTGTATCACATTCCGTAAACTTTTAAAAGTAAATCACTCCTTTTCGTAACGTTTCAATAAGCGTCGCTGATGCTGATACTCTGTAACTGCTTGTCAAATTCCGCTTTACTCAACGAACTTGTTACATGGACAGTCACCGGTTCGCCGGGCAACAAGTCGAAATAGTTGTCGGAAAAGAAATTGTCAATCCCGTTGATACTGAGGAAAACGCCTCGAGCAAAAACGTCGCTTTTAACCGTCACGTCGAATCCGCCGTTAGCAGCTGCCGTTTGTTTGGAAATAACAGCTTTCGGAAAATCAATATCTTTATACCTTGTCAGGAAATAATTATTACTGATTGCTTCCGTTTTTCCGTTTTCAAAAAAGCGGGCGTTAACAACGACTTCGTTCCTTTGTTTTCCATTTAACAGGCGGTCGAAATCGCCGGAGAACTGTACTTTACTGGTGTTGGCAGGCGCTGTCAGCGTTTTTTCCTGCGTAAGAACAATGTTGCCTTTCAAATCCATAATCCTGATTTGCAGTTTGCCTTTCACCGGCTTTAACAGGTCGGAAACAATATAAACGTCTAATTTATTGCCGTTAGCAATCGGAGAAACCAATATATTGTTATAAGCTTTTTTCGCAAAATAATGCTGCGCTTTCCAACGACCGTAATAATCCCTGCTCGACCACGAGGCGACAGGCCAGCAATCGTTGTGTTGCCAGAAGAGCGAGCCCATGCAGTAAGGCATATCCCGTCGATGCGCTTCCATTGCCATGCGAATAGCGTCGCCCTGTAGCAGTTGCCCCATATAAAGGAGCGATTGAAAATCCTTCGGTTTTTTGTATTCATTCAATAAATACCATTCTATCAATTCGTTGGCATAACTACCACCGCGTTGATGCGCCATCATCACATCGGAATAAATATCGTGGTCGCGCGCTTCGGGAGCATATTTCAATACCGACTGATATTCGGGGAAAGATTGAAATCCGTATTCCGAAAAGAACCGCGCGCGGATAATGTTGTAATTGGCAATTGAATCTTTCCCATGCCAAACGCCCCAATAATGAGCGTCGCCATTCGGATTCCAAATGGCTTGTCCGGTTTCGCAACTTGCATCGGGGTTGCCTCCGTAAGGCGAAGAGGGCCAATAGAACCTGAGCGGGTCATACTTCTTCACCGCTTCGGGTAAAATACCGTCAAAAACATCTTTGTAGTCTTTGCGAAGTTCAGACAGAACGCCCAATTTTTCGTAACGCCTCATCCAGCCCCAATTGAACCATGCGGTATGATTTTCATTATTCCCGCACCAGAGCGCTATACATGGATGATTACGCAACCGGATGATGTTGTCGGCGGCTTCCTGTTTGATGTTATCAAGCATTTCGGGATTCATCGGATAAGTGCTGCAGGCAAACATGAAATCTTGCCAGATCAAAATGCCGTACTCATCGCACAATTCGTAAAACAAATCATTTTCATAAATGCCGCCGCCCCAAACGCGCAGCATGTTCATATTGGCATGAACGGCATCCAGAATCGTTTGTTTATACCGTTCGGGAGTGACGCGAGGCAGAAAATTATCCTGCGGAATATAATTGGCTCCTTTGGCAAACACATTCACGCCGTTCAAACGAAAGTAGAAAGTAGTTCCATTCGCATCCTTATCCCGGATGACTTCGAGTTTGCGCAATCCCAATTTGCAGGTGCGGATATCTGAAGAATTATTCATGCTTGCCGTAGCCGTAAAAGGATACAGGTAGGGGTCGCCCAGACCGTTGCTCCACCATAAATGGGGATTCCGGACTGTGACTGGTATTTCAATCGTATTGTAACCTTTCTGAACAGGGACGGTTTTTGTCCATTTATCCTTAACGCCTTCCGCCTGAATGGTCACGGTTGCCGTTCCGTCTTTCTCTGCAACAACTCCGGCGATCGCATTGATTTTGGCTTGTTTGGCGTTAACATCATCTTGCCGGTAATAGATATTGTCGATACGAAGATCGTTCCATCCAATCAGGTAAACCGGACGCCAAATACCGCTGGTCACTAACCGCGGACCCCAGTCCCATCCGTAGTGATAACCGGCTTTACGGGCAAAAACGCTGATTTTCTTATTCAGCAATCCGCCGTTTTCCGATTGATCGTTTCCCGCGTCAATCGGATATTTCATAGCATCAAATTTAGGAAGGTCAATTTTAACGGGCGAATAAAAATAGACGCGCAGTTCGTTCGCTCCTTTCTTTAGAAGCGTTTTAACCGGTATGCGCCATTCGCGGAACATGTTATTCGCCTTCAAAATCAGGCTGTCATTCAAATACACATCGGCATAAGTATCTAATCCTTTGAAATCGAGATCA
>Ga0123357_10011390_pt1 | contig 11398 bp, 4 predicted proteins | sample TergutEmb28metaG_FD_89873 | JGI IMG/M metagenome (GOLD analysis project Ga0123357, IMG submission 89873) | Embiratermes neotenicus P4 segment gut microbial communities from Petit-Saut dam, French Guiana - Emb289 P4 | ecosystem: Host-associated > Arthropoda: Insects > Digestive system > Gut ...
CCTTTGTTGTGAAGTGAAAATGTACCAATAAGGTCTGGTTTTTTTTTTCTTTTTTTCTTCCGATTACCTTCAAAAAAAAATTTAAAAAAAAAAAAAAAAAGTGTCAAATCAAGGGTGAAGCTTGTCGCCAAGAGCTGCCTGAAGACATCAGTTACAGAACTAAACCAATGAAGTGGCTGAAAGTAAATCACACTTGTTTCATAAGAAAGTTTCATTAATTTTGTTGCAGTTCTGAAAATTTTTCCCTTATTTTGGACATGGATGGGTTTACACTAGGGCATGGAAATATGTCATATGAATCTCATGTTCTCTAGGAGGTAAGAGAAAATCCAAAAGAAAGTCCGTAGATATTTAAGTTCCTCCACGCAAACACATGATGTGTTAATAGATGGGAAGCCAAAATTATGTGAGTTCGACAGCATTGGAGCTTGGTTTCACTAACTGCCTTAAAATCCCTCCAACAAAAATACAGTTCTGTACCCTTTCAGTCACATGACCCTCAGTTTAGATGAGTTGTGTTTCAGTTCACAAAGGCAAAGTTGATCAAGAGTTGACATTTTGTTAAGGTGAAGTTTGGTTTTATTTGGGTGGATATCTGTACACCATAACTGATACAGGATCACACAGAATCTTTATCTTATTCATGAAATTTCTCTTCATGATTCAAAAACGGGCACCCAGAATGCAGTGAGGCTTTTGGGTTGTGTGTTTTATGCAGATACAGTTAATTCTGAGAAATACGTAATTAAGATATTGCAAATGGTCCGGTAACTGTCAGTGCACAATGTTATTGCCACAGCCACACGAACCAGAAAAGGCGACATATGATCTCGCATTGTGTGTGTGCACTTGAAGATGGGACCGGTAGGCTGTCCTCAACCTTCAGTACACAGCTAAAAACATACACTGTGTTAACATCCCAGAAGAGCAAAGACCTTGTAAAATATGTACTAATATAGAATTTGCACAAGATTTATATTTATCTTTGTGAACCAAATATAGTAAACAGAAACTATCTCTTCCATATTATTTCACTGTATGTATTTTAATACTTTATTGACACTCCAGGCATCAAAATGAACATTAGGACCACTGATGAGAACTTCGTCACTGCATGAACACATTATTCACCCTTCTCTTGCAACAAGTTACGCACATTTTCTACACTGAAAACATTTTCATCTGTGGAAAATCTTGATAAGTGTCTGCCTCTTTGATGTATTCATTGATTTTGTACACTCAGTATCCGCAGAATTACTTTGTAGTCATTTAAAGTTACTTCTGTTATTTTTGAAGACAGTGTGTTGTTACAATCAATATATCAACCAACAAATGCACTTGTTTGACTGATTAACATTGGGTTCGAGCCCTTACGATCCCGATGCACCTAGGCCTTATACATGGGCCCTTTGTGCCCCATAATCTTATATCAACTTAGGAAACAAGTGCACCTAATAAAATACCTAATTTAGTGTGCTGGACTTTTATTTCTTTGTTTAGTAATACTCCCTGATGTTTTGACAGGAGCCATCCCGTTGTGTTTATACAATATGATAAAGTAATTTATTTGATCAAATTCAACGCATACATAGTAATTAATACATAGTTGGCAACATGTTTCGGTTCTAGTGAACCATCTTCAGGCCAATTCTTAATATACGAACATGGTGCATTCAGTGAGTGCGCACATTATGGGATCCCATATTGTTTAGAAACTATTTTGTAAAATGGTTTGTCAACAATATGGGATGTTGCTGACTATGTACTAATGACTATATATGTGTTGTGTTTGAATAAATTACTTTATCAGTACTCCCTGAGGATAGCACCCCAGTGCCGAAACATGTAGGAGTTTCAGACTTGTCATGAATTGTGTTTTATTAAATGCATTTTTTGGTTGATACATGGTTATAAGAATTTGCGTGTTCTGTTTAGCCACTTCTGTAAAATATGTCACCATTTACAAACTGCCTGTCGTAGTGTAGAACTTCATAAATTCTCAGCATTGCCATCAAAATGTCCCAATACTATCCTTTATGTCTGTAGCTGAACATCCTGGGTTTGACGATAGACGTTCCATGAAGAGGGGCAACAGTTCGTCAACAGATAGTCCCAATGGAAACAGCAACAATGATTCTTCACCATGCACTTCAGACACTGGATGATATGTTTACCCAGATTCTGCATGGAAACATATTGATGTTAAAGCTACAACACAAACATTTACTGTTGGATTGAACTGTTTGAAACAGGTTATTTGTCAATCCTTAATGACTTATCTTGCTTAATATTTCATGGAGGGTGAATGGGGGGATATAAATAAGTTACTGAAATAGGCCAGGTTCCTACTTGGACAGAGCTTATGGAGAATAAGAGAAAGCATAAATGAGTAAGTTTAAAAGTGATTATGTTGTAGTTTTACCTACCCTCTACACCTCCAAGTGATGTTGTAACTTATATTTTTTACTGTGTTGATTTATAAAACCAGCCTGTGATAATGAGAACTTCTTTGTTTGTGTAGTAAAATTGTAACTAAAGTTACAATAGCTTTCAGTATATTAAAGTGAATAAAGTTTAAAGAAGTTTGTTTTTACTGCCTTCATTTTCACCACATTCTGATGTAACATGTATCAGTGTATCATCAGTTGTTTTGTGAGTGCAAAAGAGTTGAATTCTCCTCAAATCCATTCAGGATGATCCATGATTCACAAATTCACTTCGTGGCTTTGGTGTATAGAAAATTACCTGTACTTTTCAATTTGACATTTTATGTTGCACCTGTTGTGTGACTACCTAATGTGTTTGAAAGTATATTAGTGTGCATGGTTAAAGTTGCAGTGTATTTACAACTACACATTTCAATCCTGTGATTCAGTATGAGTGTGATGAGGTGAACACACCACAATGACAATCAAACATGACACTCTGAGCAGCTTAATAAAAGTGGAAACCACATTGTCTACTATCACATTTGTGAATTTAGGTTCTTGCTGCAATAATTTAAATAGCAGAGGCGACAAACCAAGTGCTTCTGCACAGGTGTTTGTAGAAGGACTCTGCAAATTACCTGAATAATAAATGATCAAATAAACAAAGATAGCATGGGCAGGGCATGTGGCACATATGGGAGAGAAGGGAAATGAATGGATTGTAGTGGGGAAACGTAAATGAAAGTGATCCCATTAAAGACCTAGATGTACGTGCGAGGGTAATATTAAAATAGAACTTCCATATGCAATACGGAAAGGCATGGAACGTACGCATTCACAGATTTAGTATGGATACATCTTACTCTGGATAGGAACAAGTGGCGGTCTCTTGTCAGCACGGTTGTAAACTTACAGATTCAGCATAAACAGGGAAATTTCTTGACTAATTACCTAGTAGCGTACATGGAGATTACAGAAAGGAACTTCCCGATGTTAATATGTTGGAATAGTATTCCTCTGTTCACGAGTGCAAGTCTTCAAAACGTCATTTTACCACGGCATGTATTTCTAATTTGACACAAATACACAGAGTACAAAGATGACACACTGCTAACCAGAATTTCATAGTTATGCGTAGGGAAAAGAGCATGTGGCGTTGTGTTATTCCAAGGCAGTATACGAATTCTCTCTCTGTATGTCTTATACGATAGCAGCAGGAGGGAAATTATATAACCCAAGAAAAGTTGGTGGCCGTGGGTACGGAACCGGAAATTAAGTATTTGTAGTAATTCTGATTGGTGAGTTCCAAGGCGGAAACTAAGGTCATTGATTGGTTAATAAACCATTTAAATAACACTTGGCGAAACTGCTGCTTTTAAACTCCTGCTAGTGCAACGGTAATCTGTTTAATAATGGCTCAAAATATTAACCCACTTGGACCTGGTTCAACCACCGTTACAAAGACAGATGAGGAGACACACAATCCTTCTCATGATAACCATGCTGTAACAAAAAGGCGGGTATTATGTGCTTATAATAGATAAACCAATGAAAAATGGCCCTCATTTTGAATCTTCTATCGAATTTCCTTACGAAATGCATTTTAAGTAGTTAATAGTTCTATTCACGAATTAAAATCATATTTTATTTCTATGAAGAAATAGTTTATGCTATGAACAATTTATTTTTAAAAAGTTAGTTATGTTACACTTATGGTAGCAATTAATACTCAGATTCTTATTTTCCTGTTGTAGGTTGCAGAAGGAACTAATGGAATTAATGGTAGGTATGGCATGATATTAAGTACTAACTATATGTATCTGTAAGATGCCTTAGTGCTGGCTATTCCCACTGCAGTTACAGTCGTCGTTTAAGGTTATGCTGTTTAGATGGTTATGTAAATCTGATTGCACTCTCCCCAACTTCTAGTCCTGTTTTATCATGCCAAAGGGCAGGAATGTATATTAGTGGATCAGTGGAAGAGTTATATTATAAACTGGAGCATGAATTTTGAATTTTTAGAGCTTCCCAATGCTGACAGTATGTAGAATAGCAAAACCTGTTGTACTCACTAAATATATATATGAATTTGGAATATTTTCACATAATTTCTGCAACAAAATACTAATACTAGTTCATAATATTTATCAATGGATGCTACCTATATACCACATGTCACCACAAACTAATGGAATCCTACAGAGATGATTGCGATATATTAAAACTCCTTCATATTGATATAAAAACTTTAACATTATAGCAAATGTGTCTCATTTTATTAAGAGTCTTTGTTAGTAGTAATAGAATGACATGCAACATGTACTGTATGAATAGTAAGATTGAGTTTTCAGTCAATTTGACACTCTTTTAATGCTGTTGTAATATTTACACTTTTTATAATACTGGGTGGGCTGAAGATGACCATGATTGAATTGTGTTGCCTTCTTAGTATGACTAATTAACATTAATATTAATAAAGTTGTGTCCATGGTAAAAAAAGTGATTCTTTGTTTCCCACTGAAATTTCAGCCAGTTTTATACTAGTGTTTAATTAAGTACAAATGAAAAATCATGTATTTGTGCAATGTAATGTATGAAATTCTGTTAACATTGGATTTTCATGAAAACTGACAGCAATGAATGATTTAAACTTACAGCATTTTGGGAAACTATTTACTCTTACTTGCACTAAACAATTCACTCTGACATCCTACAAGAAAACCATTTAATACTACGAGGGTAAGTCATTAAATAACAGGAAGTTTTATACTCATAATAACTTTTTTACAAGATTACTTACAGAAATTGTTTGTATCTTATTTTTCGACATAGTCCCCCTGCTTCGCAACACACTTGGTCCACCTGTCCACAAGCTTGCGGATGCCCTCTAGAAAAAAGCTTTTTGGCGTTGCCTTTAACCAACTTTGCACCGCCTCCATTACCTCGTCGTCATCTGCAAACTTCTGGCCCCGCAAATGTTCTTTCATAGGTCCAAACAAGTGAAAGTCTAATGGCGCCATACTGAACCTTCATTCTTCTGTAGATTTCAGAAGGTTTCACACCCTCTGACCACAAAAAACGAATAGCTCTTCATTGCTCTTCCACGGTGCAAGTTGACAGTGGAGCGGCCTTGTTGTACGGCCTACTGCACAGGCTCAAACTGCTTGATCATCATGACCCCTATATGACATATTGCTAAGGAGCCATTTTGTGTCCTGAAATAAGATTTTTCATTGTGCATACTTTTCCATGCACTTTAGAATAAAATTCCTGTTATTTAATGACTTTCCCTCGTATATCATATTACTCACAGATTACCACATATAATGCTTTTGGGTCCTAAGAATGGCTTCTGTTCTGTTTCAGATGAACACAGATAGAAGTGTGTCAGCATTTCCTGAAGGGGAGAGCTTATTTAAGTGGATAGGAACTATTTCTGGCCCCATAGGAACGGTGTGTAGTTTTGTTCAGTTTCCATTCTTGTAAAAGTTGGTGGTAGTGAACAAACTTTGGTGTTAATGTGGTATTATACTATATACAACCAAAGCTTGCATGAGGAATATTGTGTTACTTCTTCCAATTTTTGCAATGAGAATGCAACTTATGGTACATCACAGATTTTGCAATATGGAAATGTTGTTGACATCTTGGAGGAACGTGACTGTGTCCAGCTACATTGTGTGAATTATATATAGGTTGGGGGTCATTCAGACACGCAAGATGCAGAGGATCAGCTAGTCCCCAAGCTGAGAGGGTATGACAGCCATACAGAACCAGTAGGTGCCATGCTCGTGACAGAGATCTCTGTACCTGCCCTCATGTATCATGTGTTTGACGAGTGTGGGGGGGAAAAAGAGGTGCTCTGAAGTACACATTATTGTTCTTTCAAATTTGTAAGAGATTACATTTTTAGGAGCTAAGATTTTCTTTCTTTGAATCCTATTAATTAGCTGATTATGCTTCTCCAGCTGTCTTATCACTGACAATGCTTTAATTCCTTATTTTATAATTTTGTGTCGATTATCATTACTCATATATTTAATGATACCATCATTGACTCATTACACAGCATTAAATTATTGGTTAACTGTGAACAGTGAAATATGAAGGGATGTAAAAGGAATCTGTCTTGGCCTAATTTAAGGTACTGTTCCAGGATTTGCCTGGAGGGATTGAGGATAACCATGCAAACCCTCAGCCAGGATAGGCAGTATCACTGTTCGTACTCCAACCAGAACCTCCTTAATACAAGTCAGAATCCTTGTCACTTGAGCAAACTTGTTCACTGATTTCTGTAGCTCTTAGTATGACCTTTATGTTGTAGACTTCGTGACTCCTGTGTCATTGGGTGTCTTCAGGCTACTGGAGTTCATCTGCATCGTATGTTTGAGCTTCCTGTGTTTTGGCATACGTTGCAGTTTTCATATTCAGGGTGAATAAGGTGGGAGGATATAGTCAATGTATATAGGTATCACAGTGGGAGTAAGGTCCAGTATGAAGGAGCAAGTAAAATACGTGCTGCAACATTGGAACTGCTTCAGTATACAATGCAGTGAATCCTGTCCTTACATTTTTAACTCCCTTGTATCAAAAGGTTACCGTGGTGACTTTGCGTACTTGCAAGGTGCAATCAGCACTACTACCATTCCTTATATGTGGGCCGGGTAGCTCAGTCGGTATAGCGACTGACTATGGGCTGGACAGTCTGGGATCAAATCCCGATGGAGACCTGGGGCCCACCCAACCTCCTGTAAAATGGGTACTGGGTCTTTCCCAGGGGTAAAGTGCAGCCGGGGCGTGCTGCTGACCACTCACCCCCTTCTTGTGCCGCGGTCATGGACGAGTAGAGCTATACCTCTGCCTACCCTCTGGGCCACACCGGGCCTGTAATGGGAAAACTTTACCTTTACCTTTACCATCCCTTATACGGATATTCAGCTTTATACATCGTGATGGATCTGTGAAAAATCTGTGATGTTTATTGAAGTGCAATATTTTTAAAAATGAATTTAATAGACAGCATAGTTGAAAAAAACACCCATCTCTGTGTTTCTTTCTGTCATTTTGGTGTGATGACAGTAACAGGAAGGTCATAAATCAGACTAATAGCAAGTGTTTTGATATTTCTTAATTTGTATTCCTTTTTCTCTACTTTTTATAGGTGTATGAAGATCTGACTTTTAAACTGAGCTTGGAGTTCCCTCATAGTTACCCATTTTGTGCTCCAGTAGTCAAATTCATTACCTCAATCTTCCATCCCAATGTGGATCAATTTGGGAACATCTGTCTTGATATACTGAAAGAGAAGTGGTCAGCTTTGTACGATGTCCGATCAATTCTCCTATCGATTCAGTCCCTTTTAGGAGGTGAGTGAAGGGTATGGTTGCACATCTAGCTCAGGAACACCATATAACAACTGACCTTCAATGTTTGACCCAATCAGTCAGTATATGTGGTACACAGGAGCTAGATAACAGGTCAGGCACCCCCTTCCTATGACTGCATGTTTGGGGTCCCTGGAACTCGATAATCAGGACCCCCCTATAATAATTAGCAAAGTTAATCCCATTTCTAATAACAGGGATCCAGACTACCTGCTCTTGTCAGAAGAATGAAATACAGTCTGACAGAACTGATAACAAATTTTACACAGTAGTCTGTAACTTATGGGGGGCCCCTGTGCCATGGAGTCTGCAGAGTCCTTATCTACATCACTGGTGGTACAGGATCTTCCTTAATCAGATGCTGGTACTTCACCTTTCAAAGCGATCCAGTCATTCAGACTCCACAGTGCAAACTGTTCATTGTCCATCATTTCCTTTTTCGGCACAGAAGTTTTTGTTTGTATATACTTTGTGTAATAGTACTTGTAATAGCTCCAATTGTATGGTTTCTGACAATATTGTGATTGGTGAATAATGAATTTGAAACAGTATGGAAGGAAGCGATCATAGCATAGTTTGAGATAGTGTCCTAGTATCTACTGGATGGACTGACAAAAACACAAAAACCTTCTGTAGGATAGTCAGACTGTGGGGTGAGATTCAACCTAAGACCTGAATGCAGTGCAGAAGAAATAACCACTTAAGATCTATGTTTGTTTTTGGTGCAATTGCCCCCAGTGGGCCAGGGCCTCCTCATTCACAAGATTTCTAGATCACAAACAATGACACACCACAGTCGGTAGGACTCCTCTGGACGAGTGATCAGCTTGTCGCAGAGACCTCTACCTGACAAAACACAACATTCACGACAGACATCAATGCCCCTAGTGGGATTCGAACCCACAACCTCAGCAGGCAAGCGGCCACAGACCTATGCCTTAGACCGCTCAGCCACTGGGACCGTCTGGTTAAGCTCTATACTTGTTTTAAATGTTCGAATTGGATGAAACATACTGGAAATGCTTGCACAACTTATATAGACTTATCTATTTGCATGACTGAAAATGTCTGAAGAACCATGGCAATTTCTTTTCAGAACCCAACAATGACAGCCCCATGAATACACAGGCAGCTGCTCTGTGGTCAAACAAAGCTGAACTGAGACAGCGTGTTCTTTTTGAGCACAAGAAGAGTGAGTCACAGTGAAATTGACAAGTGACATCAGAATTTAAGATCACGTTGTCTGTGACTGATATTTTGAAATTATCGCCAGTGTTTTCGATTATGTGAACCAGCATTCTCCTTGTGTGTAGAGTAACATCCAAAAGCATACACAGCAAGCAGTTGAGGCACGCCACTGTATTTGTTGGTTCAATATTGTTTTCATAGTTTTTAGAGTTATTTATTTTCACTTGGGTAAATGTTTATGAGGGAAATATTCTTCAGCATGAATATTATGTTTACGTTGATTAAGAGTTGACGCTGACTACAACATGAATGTAGCGTGTTGGATTTGGATACATACTGTTTTTTGATAAAGGAGAAATGTCTGCAGAAATATGATTGAATTCAGTGCAACACATATTTTGTCAGTAGTAAAATAGTACAAATTTTTAACAGTGCCATCATGTCAATAAAATAAATAAATTGTGTTCATTTGAGTGTTTCATAGATTAACTAATACATAAATAAAAGTACGAATTTTTTTAAAAAAAATTTGAGGTAATCATGTTGTGCAGGAAGTGAATTTCATTGCTAAATCTGTACAGTTAAAGCAGTATTCATTAAAGTCAGACATACAAAGAGCATACAAAACTGGATTATTACAAATGATTTTTACACTTTTAATCTCGGCTTGACAAATTTTTCTTTGAATCTGGATGGCAGCTCAAATATTTAGGAGCCACACTTTTTCCTGTGGACGTCTGTTACGTATACAATCATAAACCTTCCATTATTAATGTTACTGGTCTATGTGCATTTGTGTGTGTGTGTGTGTGTGTGCACATGCACACACACACTTACATGCCTGTCAAATATAGCACACAGTTTTGAACATTAATCATTCTATGGATAGTCTTACAATCAACCAACAAATGCAGTTAATAACATACAATTCATGACAAGTATTAAATTCCTACATGTTTTGGCCGGGGGAGGGGGGGGCAGTCTCAGGGAAATTTTTTTTTAAAGAAAAGGAATATAAGCCCAGTACATAATTAGGTATTACACTGCCCAGATTGGAATGTTTAAAATGTTTAAATTCTAAAATGCATATAAACTTGACAAGTACAGAATTAGAATATTGTGATATCGAATTTATGTGATAGTCGGCAGCTCCGTGTACAAGTTCGTAGTTGTTTATGTTCTGTGTGCAGTATACCAAATTTTGTATACTGCACCGCCAGACACAACTAACATCACACACTCCATCTATAGCCAACTAGCTCCTCAGTAGCTTGAGATTTCTCAGGCGCCTTGTAATATTAGCTGATTTATTGATATCATCTTGTTTTTTTTTTTATTTTAGCTGATTTGTTGAAATTTTTTTTTTAACCATCACACACCTCAGTCTTGGCACGCCTTACTTCTATACCAGCTAAACATCAAACTACTCCTCTCAAAATCGTCCACTTTGCACTCTTCTGCCCCTCATTCTCCAGGGCAACACCTCCAACACCTTTTCTCTAGAGATTGGTCGGACAACAGAAGGGTTTAACTTTCATTGGCTGACCAATTTAAAAATTCTTAGAAGTAAGCTTAAATTTCCATGGGAGAAAAATGCCCACGGAGTATCCAAAAGACGCTAATTCCTTCATCAAAATAAGCCATAAATTTTGTAAACACAATGCCAAACAGATTTTCCAAACATCAAGTCCTTGCACAGCTTCGAAGTTGTCACGTCCAGATGGACATGGGTAAAAGCGAGAGGGTCAAGGACAGGAATCCCTTCACACAGCAGGTGGTCCAACAGGCTACTGATGTTTGGCTACGGTCTGGATGAGATCCCTTCAAATCACGTAAGACCATGACATGCACACTGCGTACAGAAAATAAACTACAAATTTATACCTTCAACTACTCACCATCACATAATTTGAATATCACAATATTGTAATTTTATGCTTAAGAACATTTTATATATTTTTTTAATTTTTCCATTTTAAACAAACCAATATGGCGTTTTGCTGACCGTGCATCTCAGTATATTTATCTCAGTAATTAACCAACTTGTGATGCACAAAATTTTTGTTTTACAATAAGTTTATTTCATGCCTCTACATGTTTCGAGCACATGTGCTCGAAATATGTAGAGGCATGAAATAAACTTATTGTAAAACAAACATTTTGTGCATCAAGTTGGTTAATTGCTGAGATAAATATACCAATATGGGTAATGTAATACCTCAATTGACATGCTGGGCTGTTATTCCTTTGTTCTCAAAAACTGTCTGAGGCTGCAAACCCCCCCCCCCCCCCCCCCCCCAACCCATAAAATATTTAATCCCTTTTTTTATACTTTTTTTTTTTGATATGTTTTTTTTTTTGTGTTTTTTTTATTATACTTAAATCTTAATCTTTAAA
>Ga0123357_10011391_pt1 | contig 11398 bp, 6 predicted proteins | sample TergutEmb28metaG_FD_89873 | JGI IMG/M metagenome (GOLD analysis project Ga0123357, IMG submission 89873) | Embiratermes neotenicus P4 segment gut microbial communities from Petit-Saut dam, French Guiana - Emb289 P4 | ecosystem: Host-associated > Arthropoda: Insects > Digestive system > Gut ...
ACTATTGGAGTGCCGAGACCTTCATAAATATTCCAGTTCACTTAAAACACTACTTAACTTTTTCAAGTTTTTTTAAAACAAAAAAAAAAAAAAAAAAATCAAACGCGAAATTCACACGGTGGTGACTATAAAGTTTAATACATACCGGGATATTACGCCGTATAGTAGTACAAGGAGCTGTCGACATGCGCAGAAACCCTTTTTCCAATCTTCACATTGGAGGTAAATTCTTATACCGCGAAGGTGGGAGCAGCAGGTTCTTCAGAGAAATCGGATACTTTCTACCACAATAGACGGCGTCAAAGGCCAGAAAACAGAAATTTCAACTAACTAAATATTTCGAGTATTTATTTCTATTAGCCGTCAAACACAACTGTGTAGATTTGACGTTTGTGTTCCCGTGCATCGTTAGTGTAATCACAACTGATAACCAACAAGATGCAACTATTTTGATTTATTTACTTCTAATCAAAATAGTTGCATCTTGTTGGTTATCAGTTGTGATTACACTAACGATGCACGGGAACACAAACGTTAAATCTACACAGTTGTGTTTGTCGGCTAATAGAAATAAATACTCGAAATATTTAGTTAGTTGAAATTTCTGTTTTCTGGCCTGTGACGCCGTCTATTGTGGTAGAAAGTATCCGATTTCTCTGAAGAACCTGCTGCTCCCACCTTCGCGGTATAAGAATTTACCTCCAATGTGAAGATTGGCAAAAGGGTTTCTGCGCATGTTGTCAATTGTAATTACAACTGTGTAGATCTTTTGCCTCAGATTTATTCGATACTGCTACATATTTCGGCTATTCACTTCAGCCATCATCAGGCATAACATTAGCCCACAAAGGGAGTAAAAGGGGAGGGACATTTGTCGGTATTTATTTTAAATTTGTTAGGCCTAATTAACGACAGCGTTACCTGCTAGGTTTGGGCAGCATCTGTAAGAGATAAATGCATATGGGGCATTGGTAGAATGATATCGACAAGGGACACCGAATTGAAACAAACACTTCGCTTATCCGGCACAACTGGCAATTAGTAAGTGCAGGTAGATTTTTCTGACAGATCGGACAGTGACTTACGAAAAGCACTTATTAAAGTGGACTACGACGGAAAATGCAATAAGTATAAACATGTTTACAAAATATTGAAAACAATAAAATCTGCATCAAAAGGCAGTGAAGGTTTGATGCAGAAAAACAGAGGTGTTAACCCATAAAATTAGGGCTGCCCAGAGAAAATCGGGACGAATCGGACTTCTACGAAAACCATATATTTCTAGTAACTAAGATCGTAGGTATTTGAGAATAATGAGTTTAGTTAAATAAGTTGCATAATACAATTTCCATGTGAGCGAATAAATACACTGGCTGGAAAGAAAACAATAACCACAAAAAATAAAAGGCATGTCGCTCTAAACAGTAATTCGTGTAGTGTTTTATTATCCCACATAAGTTCCGTCTGTTTTTCAGCGCCACATCAAGTGCCAAACGTAAATAAAAACATGTTCGAATTCCTCAGTCGCCGCTTGTGTGCGATCCTTCAAGTTGTTCGCTCTTGTATGCATAATACATAGTTCCGTTCCATTGCCTCACAAGAAAATGAATGAATAATCTTGTCCAAGCACAGAGAAGAAAACGTTCATTTTCTTTCCGTTCCTTACGTGTTAAACCGCGGCGTGATGAATGTCACTTCCCTATACACGGATTTTATACATGTCGTACTTCGCTCAAAGATAAAGATCCCCTTCTTCGCTGAAACGGATTTTTGACAAGAGCGTTTTATGTTCTGCAATTAGGACTTAAAGTTCAGGTAAAATTCTAAACATACCACCCTGTAGGCTGGTGTTATGTGTTGCAATACTCACAAGCAATAAAGCAGGAAAACAAAGCGTTTTAGACTATTGTACTCACACACACACACACACACACACACACACACTTGTCTGTGATACATTCCATTCGTGGTTAACCCGAAATGTAGACCTGCCAAATATGGTCAATTTTGTCTGTACTTTTACTCGCTCTGTCTGGACTCTTTCCCTTACACATGCAACCTAAGGTAACGAAACTTTCCTATCACGTTCGGATCTAATTCACGGGTTGATAACTCTCTTCGGCATTTTTTTTTTTAATTTCCGTTGAAGAGCAATTGCCAAATCTCTTTGAATAAAACTCCAGCCTCTAAGACCTCTCTTTCTCCACCTTAGTTCTGTGCTGTATTGCAGTGGTATGAGCTTATTTTACTCATAGATGCGTGCGTGTGTGTTTGTGGGCGCGTGTTTGCGTATGTGTGCGTGCGCGCGCGTGTGTGTGTGTGCAAACAAAATCATCGTTGTGTTGCCGTTCACAAGGGCTTTCTTATAAGTTTTGTGTTTGAAACTATTACTACCTTAACAACAAATTTCTGTAGTCGATGCCACCTTTCGTGACGGTCTGGTTTTGTGACAACCAAGGAGAAATTTGTCCATTCCTGAACGTAGCCGTCCCAGCTGATGAAATAAGAAATGTCAGAATGTATGCACTAAAAGTGCTTTCTATCAACCTACTATGTTTTATAGTTCCAAAGATTTAGATCTTAAGCATGAAAAGATGGAATAATTTTACTTAAAAAATTCGGCTTAAGGGCCAAAACAAAGCCACGTTAAATGATATATAATGCGGAAAATCTTAGCACGTAGTACAAAGAAATATAAAATACAGAGTATCAATCATAAAACAGATAGGGTAACCTACTTCACCTACAGGAGTGGAGCTTACGTGAATTCTGACTCGTAAATCTGTCGGATTCATTTAGGAGATGTCGAAGAGATGAACGCAAAGGAAGTCAATAATTAAAACGTGGTTTTCTTTCAGTACAGTTGTGCAACGCGTCAGCAAACTTGAAACAAAAAAAAATAAACATTGAATGTATTTTACTGTAGACATACCACATCTGTGCTGAAAATTGTGGTAGCAGAACTGACTTCCTACAAGTCGCCCTTCACTCCCAAACTCCACCAACGCACGTGCTCGCTTAGTTGCTAAATTGATCAGACAGTGGCGCAACATGGAAACACTGACTACAGAGCCTGTTTTGCCTTTGAATACAAAAGCTTTATGAAGTGGGCAGGCATGCTCGTGTGGACAATACAAATTGCTCGCAGGAAGCCAGAATGGTTCCAGACAAATAGTGACTGCCAACAAGGCGTCGGAACCTTTCCAGAAAAAAAAAAGAACATTACTAAAGGGAAGCCAAAATGTACAGCGCAACAAACACACAACAAATGTAAAGTTCTAGGATAGAGGTGGATGAAATGTACGTATATTTGTACTAAAGGAACGGCTCTACACAATGCGTTAACTGTTGAAGTGAATCCAGAATAGATGAAGGTTACTACCAACCATCCAAAACAATCCAAAGAACAAGCAGAGTTTCAAGTTAAACCATAAAATTTATAGTAAGGAGACAAAAATTTCCGAACAAAAAGTAAATATTTAAAATGAAGCCGAAATAAATGCAGGTTAATATTAAGCAGTCAGTGACTCAGAACAAACACCTGTCTCCTTAAATGAAGCCGTAAAGGACGCAGTTTTATACTGAAATGCCAAAACGGTTTCTGCAAGACAACCAGAGCTGTTCCAGATGACAAATATCTTTACTCCGGACAGCTGAAAGGAAAGTCTTTTCAGACGGATACTGTAATGGAATCGAAAGGGTTCTAAACTTCTATGTCGATTCTATGAAACAAAGCTACGTATGAAGTCTATCGGAGCATAATTTGTCTCTCTGTCCTCCCCTGAAGAGAATCCAGTTTTATCAAAGGCAGACAGCTTCTGCCTCGCAAATCCGTCATTGAACCAGTTCTGAAGTTACAAGCACTATGAATGCAACGTTACATTAGATTGGCAATGTATTGTTGGTTCAACGGTGCATGTGCATAAGAATACCAGCTTGTGAAGCTGAACTATTGCAGCTTCTTAGTCTGAGAAGAGCTTCAGAGAGTGTCATGACAGTGAAGCTAGTGTTTATGCAAACAAACACGTGGTCACTAGAAATTCAAAACAATATTAACCTTTTCAGGACTGAGATTAACTTTGCTTCTTTGTTCATTTGTTTTCCAAAATGTATCCGTATATCTCCGTTTATTTTCTTGCATGTTTGCAATTTATCTTCTAAATAACTTTTGTATTCTGATATGCGATACCCCAAGTATTTAAAATCTGTTATTTGTTCAAATATATTGTCGTTTATCACAATTTTTACCCTCTGTATGTGGTTCTCCCACACCGCCATTGATTTTGTTTTTGTACTAGATATGGTCAGAAGCAGCACAGATGAAATTTTTGATACACTTACTTGGAATAACAAAACTAAATAAAGAAAAAAATCAATGTATTAGGAAAAAACGGGAGCATCGAACATAGTAAAGGAAATAAAACAGTACCAGAAAAAGTGGCTACAACATGTACAGAGGATGGACACAGACTACAAAAACAAGCACTACAATAGAAACCAAAAGGACGAAGGAACATAGGACGACCGAGGAAGAGATAGAGGAACCAACTTAATCTTGAGGATCAAGGAACAGGAAACACGCCTAACCCTTCATAAACATCATGATGATGATGAAGACTGAGATTAACCGTTTGGCGCCGGAATTATTTTTTTAATTTTAGCACACTCTGTTTATAAAATGTGAATAAAATAGGAACCAAATACGTTAGAATTATGAAACAAACTGCATTTTGAAGAGAAAGAAACGGAGAGTAAAAGCCACGTTTAAAACATTCAGTACCTGTATTTGTTGAATAAATATATAAAATGCAAAGTTTAGAGGTTAGCGGTGCGGTACGACCACTACAGGTGTCGTTAGGTGTCAAAGGGTTAACTGGTCAGGCTAATACAACTACATTTGTCATTAAAAGTTACATGTTTCGGCCTAGAGATCGGCCATCATCAGGCTGATAAACATAGACGTCAAAAAGCAGGTAAGAATGTAATATAAATACATCACCATATATATATTTTTTTCGTGGAATCCCACAATTCCGCAATTACTTTTATTTTAAAATAGAAATTTATAATAAGTTCCCAAATTCGGAGTGATACGTATGAAATACCAGTCAGGCTGCATTTGCAAACAACACCTGTGAGTCTTTTTATTTTAATACTTTAATACTTCTAAAGACAAAATTACGCCCTTCATCTGCTTTTGCGGAATTAAAAAGATACTAATATCAAGACCTTGTACCTGCCATCTACCTACCATCGACCATACAAAATTTTACGAAAAAAAAATTGAAATTGTTATTGTAAAATAAAAATGATCGTAAAATTTTAGAATCCAACAATAAAACAAACATTAAGATGGATTGCATATTTACTTCCTTTTTAATGACTACGCATTTTAGCTTGATGATGGTCGATCTTCAAAATGAAACATGTAGCTTTTGAACAAACACACAGTCTTGTTAGTCTTACCACTTAATGTTGTTCTGAATTTTCAAAGCCCAACGGGATTAATTCTAAGCAGTTAGTCGCTAGGAATGCTAGAACAATCAGTTTACATGATTACTTACGTGTATGTAATGGTTCAAGAGGAAATGGCGTCACAACGGCACGGCGGAACATCTGAAACCCCACTGATTTGCGAGATCTGAGGTTCTCACAGTTACGGTGAAGAGGATTCGAGTCTCATAAAATGTGACGCCGTATGGATTATTATATAGTCACCAAAGTTGCGGACGGGCTTGCAAGTTTCTTTTTGAAGTAGTACAAAAACGAGAATTTGGACTACCCTGAAGATGGAGGCAGAAAGCTATGATACTTACACTTCAATGTACAAGTCATTATAACCCAGAAGAATGGAATTCACTACTACCTTTCTGATAAAGTTACTGTTCCAGATTTGTCGTTCAGGTGACTGTGCATCGTAATAAATTCTTATAATAAAGCCAACTAATTTATTAATTTTATTTTTGGAATAAAAATCTACATGTTTCGGACAGCTCCTCTGTACATCATCAGGAGTTTTCACTGTACACACATCAATGGTATATGTCATACAGGTTTGCTGACAGCTTGCGAGCAGGATCAGGACGGAACGGACGGAAAAACTCCTGATGATGGACAGAGGAACTGTCAGAAACATGTAGAGTTTTATTCCAAAAATAAATTTGAGAAACTAGTGCATCTAGTTGGTTTTATGATAATAATTTACTGTTCCAAATAGACTAGTAAATGAAGGGGTAAACAAAGTGTGGACCCAGTACCCCATTAAAATTATGTTCGCAAATAACCGTATACTGGATGTCACACTATAGAGTCTGATAGAAATTTATCGATGCTTCGTACAAACACACTGCCTTCATCTTCAGGAAGGTCTTCTAGTCAGAAAATGGCAGTCTGCTGCATATTCATCACCGTCACAGCCTGGAACTGCGCACAATAATGTTCAACTCTTGTCATTATCAAAAGTGTAACTTCAAGATAATTTGTAAAGTTTCACTGGCGCAGCTTCGTGGTTCTTTTGTTTTAAGTCATCCCAAAATGTGTATAAACTAACAAATTTAGGCCCCTTCGCAAAGTTGTGACAAGCGATTATTAGCTTCGTCATGCCTTTCCACCCATCCTTCCGCATGGAACAACTTCGTTCCCACTAAACGGATTTTTACGAGATCTTTTGTTTTGTACTTCTATAAACCATTAGGCACAACGCATCCTATATATAGGACAGTCGTACCGTTTCTCTCCACAGAACACTTCCTTTATATTTAGTCAACAATATGTTAAATGATATTTTTTAGACATGCTCGCACCATCTCCGTTTATTCCCCTACAAAATATCGTGTATTTCACAATGTTACCTTTTTTTAGGTTCATAAAATATTAGCATTTTACATAAATAGTGTGCTGAAATTTAAATGTCCAGCTCCAGGGTCAAAGGGATAAAGTCCGTCGAGAGAATTATAGTTTGGTTAAAATCGGACAGAAAAGTCAAGGACTTTATATGAAGGTCTAAATACGTTTGTGACAATATCTCACTGATTTCTTCCTGTAAAGAGAAAAGTTGCGGAAACAACCACTACACTCTTTTAATACCTAACATTTTGCTCTGAGGATGGCGAAGTTTCCGGGATAATTACGGAAATTATGGCACAGCCAGACAAGTTACAGACGATCGAGCGTAAGATGGAGCAAAGAAGATTCCATTGGCATACCAAGTAACTAAGACAAATATACAGAGTACTCACATTCGTTACTTATTTCTTTCAGCCGAATGACACTTTGCTGTAGAGATGAGTTCTGCATGACGGATAATTAAGGCAAAAATATAAACAGTCATAATATTTACATTTATTACAGTACTTTTTCAACTGCGCAAAAGCCCCTAGTGGGTCAGAGCCGCCTTCACGATCACACTCAATTAGACACGGCTCACTCGGTAGGAATCCTCTGGATGAGTGATCAGACCGAGGCAGAGACCTCTACATGACAAAACACAATGCTCACGTGAGATAGACATTCAAGCCACCGGCGGGATTTGAACCCGCAATCCGAGCCAGTGAACGGCCGCAGACCCACGCCTTTTACCGCGCGGCCACTGGGATCGGCACTCATGTGTGCGTACTTGGTTATAACTACGTAATAATAAGAGGCCATCTACAGTAAATTTAATTTCTTATGCTGTGACATAAAGATGACCTAGACTTCGTGTGATGACGTCACGTTCCTGTGCAGTTATGATTTTTTTTTACCGTTCGCATTGACCTAATTAAGAAACATAAAACTGCATCATAATATTTTATATTTATTGCTTATATCTAACAATAAGGAATATCTCATGTTGAGAGATTCTTAAAATGTAACACGTGTTTTTTTTAACTTTCCGCACAACAAAACTACATAGATATTGTGTTATGATTTTTAATCAACTCTAAGACATGTTTCGGCTCTATTACAGCCATCACCAGGTATTTGTAGAGTTTGTAGCAAATATTATTTGTATGTCAGTAATTACAATACGTACATCTCTTCAGACTGACGTATTCAGGTTACGTACGACTGTACGACCGATAAAACCGGCATAAACAAAGTCAACGTGTATGTATGTATGTGTGTGGGTATATGTATGTGTATGTATGTATGTGTTTATGTATGTATGAATGTAGGTACGAGTACGTATGTACGTATGTGTGTGTGTATGTATGTACGTTGTGTGTGTATGTATGTATGCACGTGTGTGTGTGTGTATATATATATATATATATATATATATATATATGATCCTGCTCGCAAGCTGTCAGCAAACCTGTATGACATATACCATTGCTGTGTGTACAGTGAAAAACTCCTGATGATGGACAGAAAAAACTGCCTGAACCGTAGAGAGTTTTATTCCAAAAATAAATTTGAGAAATTAGTGCATCTAGTTGGTTTTAATATAAGAAATCTATCTATGCCTCTACTCCACCACATGCTTTGCGGAATTCTACTTAATAAAGCACGGGCACAGCTTTACCTTTACTCTTGATGACGTGTAGCACCCACCGTCGATTTTTAAGTCTGCATTTCACAGCTGTTTCTACTTGAATATAGTCGTCGATACTCAGGATTTTCAAATTCAGGTTCTGGTTTTAAAACACGACTCGGTCGCTTGCATACATTTACTGAGATTTTTTTTCGTGGTTCTTCTCAGGGCTTCTACGTCGACACAATCTCCCACCAACTTTATTTAATTATTTTAACCTATGTTAACCAATGACGTAAGCAAAATGCAAAATATGAAACTTTTAAAACATTTTAAAAATGAGATCTCATTGAACAAAAGCAATTTTATGTCTTACTTTTTAGGCGTTTTACTAAATGTTAGCTGAAGATAATTCTTTAGGGCCAAAATATGTAGCTACAATAAAAAGTACTAAAATACAATTTTGTTAACGGTTGTATTTGTTATCCAAATTGATGGAAGGCACCTCAGATTCGACCACAACCGTTTCGTTCTCCACTATCGTCCCAACCGGTTCTGGGGCCAGCACACTCTCTTTTTCAATGACCACCAGGTTCATTCCCGTGGGTAAAGAGCCCGGGAACTAAATCTGACCACTCCCCTCCGTCTAGCGACGAGGTTAAGAATGAGAAGAGTTATATTTCTGTTCCCTCGCACGCTCTCGTGTTGTGGACAGCGGCAATTATATCTTTGATCTTTGACATTCCTAACAACTGACAATGCAGTGATACAGACTACAAATAAATAAATAAATGCGCTTGCTTTTGGCATATTATCCTCATAGAAATAGTCTAATAGACCAATAGTCTCCTTCTCAGACAATTTGTAAGAAATAAGACGGTGCTGTCCAATCGGCAGGAAGATTACAAAAACTGACAGTCCAGATTTGCATTATGCAAGTTTTTATCCTTCACTTTTGCATAGACGTAAGCTATATGAACGTACAAAGCCTTTGGTATGCAAATTGAAGTTATAAATTGCATAAATGAGAAAAAAACGTTTAATAACTGATACGATAACTTTCAGATCACAGTTGGCGAATATCGTAAGAACATTAAGATCAAAATAAAAACCAGAAGAAAGCTTAGTTTCGCGCTTAAAAATTCGGTGAATGCAGAGTTATTATTCCTCAGAACTGACACGTAAAGCACAATTTTGCCTCCAGACTTGAAAACTGCATAAAATAATTAGGTGTTTTAATACATCACGTTGCTATTTTATTATCACAATTTTGTTGAGCCGCGTAAGTCCAGAAACATTTATACTAAAATCAGCAAAACGGCATAAAAGCGTGAGTAGGGCTAATCAATATGCAGGCACTTGCAGTCTACAGAGTCGTTGAGAGTTGGAGAGTAGACCCACAGTCGTGCGTTCTTGTCTTTGAAAGTTCAGGATTGGGACTCAGAACAATCTGTGATTCAACACAGAAAGCGGGTGTGCCTGAAGCAGCGTTATTATGGCTTTTAAACATAATTCACAACAATAAATCAATCACTTTTCCTTGCTAGAATTCAGAAGTAAATTTACAACTTCGTGTATGAATCTTTGAACATTCCGTTGGACTCCTGCGGCGTGGTACCGGCTGCAGTTAAGGCTTTTCCCTGCGAACCCCACAAACACGGAGAAAAAGTCGTAGTATATGGCTTGAGTGGGATTCTAATCCACGTATAACAATGTTCAGGGAAATAAGATAGTTAAGATAAAGGGTAAAATACACCCTAGAACAGGCCATGAAGGCCCAGAAGGGGAGAAGAGGTTTAGTTCTACTCTTTCTTTAGCATCGGCACTATATACGGGTGCGTGGTCAACGCCACGAACAGACCAATTCACCCCCAGCAAAGAGACCCTATGCCCATAGTACACGAAGCTGGATGGGCACCAGGGTCGGTCCGGAGAGGTGCGGAAAATCTCGTGTCCACCGAGATTCGATCCCCAGGCCGTCCAGCTCTTAGCGAGTCGCTATACAGACTACGCTATCCCAGCCCACAAATGAAACAGTACGTAGTTAAAATCGCACGATAACTGAATTTATTTAAGTATTTTCCTTGACAAATTTTGTCAGAAACCGTCAAAGCATTCAGTCCTTCAAACGTAGGTGCTTAGGAACAGGGTGTGTGTCGTTACTAGAAGATAAACAGACCGTATGAAGTTTTACTGCTTCTTTCAAATTCTTTTAGTGCTATTTTGTATCATTGTATATATGGTTGTATGTTTTGCATGTTTCTATTTAATTTTGTACATTGTGTATTCTTATTGTTATTCTTATGTATTCTTACTGTTATGTATGTTCCGTTCTAGGTTTTATTCATTGTGTTGTTATGTGTATTGTTTGTGTGTAAATGTGTACTGTACTATTCCCACCGGGTGTCAACCCAATTGCAGTTAACAAATGTATCATATCGTGTCATAAGAGCCAAAAACTGACTTCGTACAACATTTAGCAGTCAGAGACGATATCTGCACTCGAATCAGGATGAAGACAAAGCTGTCTGTCTTGCATTCGGTTCTAAATCGTAAGACCTCAGTGTGCCAAGAATTGCCTTCCTTCTTGCCAGGTGTGTGGGAGGGGGAATCGAGGCTTTCGCATTAATTACGTCAGTTACTACAGTTTTAAAACTTTTGTAAGACAGGGGCTGTGAACTGGTACGTTACTGAACAGACAAAACAGTTAAAGCAGTCCCGTTACAGGCCTGGAGTGGCCCAGAGGGTTACAGGAAGTTAAGTTTCCAAGATTACGTGACAACGGCACAGGATGGTGGTAGGGTTGTCAGCCTTACGCACCGGCCGCCCTTACCCCCCGGAAATGCTCCTGGTACTCATTTCTGTTAGAGGCTGAGTCGACCCCAGGGCCATAGTGCGATCGGAAGGATTTTATATCAAAGAAAAATTTCAATGACACCAGCT
>Ga0123357_10011394_pt1 | contig 11396 bp, 8 predicted proteins | sample TergutEmb28metaG_FD_89873 | JGI IMG/M metagenome (GOLD analysis project Ga0123357, IMG submission 89873) | Embiratermes neotenicus P4 segment gut microbial communities from Petit-Saut dam, French Guiana - Emb289 P4 | ecosystem: Host-associated > Arthropoda: Insects > Digestive system > Gut ...
ATGGAATATTTTATCTGCTAATATTCATAATTTCGTTATTTAGCTACTCTCAATTAGTCGCACAACAGCTTGTTACATCCGAATACAACTACCGTTATTACGGTATCCCCGACGGGTTGACTACCAATATGATCGATTGTGAATTTCAGGATTCCCGTGGTTTTTTGTGGTTTGGGACTGAACATGGAGTGGCTTGTTTTGACGGACATACATTTACTTCTTATCTTGAAAACAAGTCATTTCCTGTAAATAAAATAGAAGAAAATGAACAAGGGGAAATTGTTATTTACGGATATCATTATATTTATGGACTTGATTCTAAAACCGGTAAATTGCACATGATATTCAAAGATGACAACTTGAATTATTGCGTGGACAAATCTCCCGGACTTCCAACAGGTTACAGCCTTTATACCAAACGGAATACAAATCAGCTCGCGCTTTTTCATCTTGAAAATGATACTTTAGTCGAATGTTTCTATCATCCTCTGCTTGATGAAATGGAGTATGGACAAAGCATTTATTATGACCGGGAATCTCAGTTGTTTTATATTCCCACAAAGAATAAACAGGTTAACATAGTGGGCATTGATGGTAAAGAACAAACTGTTATCAATAATATTTTTGTGTGTCGTTTTTTGAAACACAATGGAGAACTGCTTGCTATATGTCATGAAGGGGTATGGTCGATAACAACTTCGGGAGCAAAGCCACTCTTCAAATTTCCAAAGGATGGTGAAGAACCGACTGTCAACAGTGATGCAGAATTGATTTCCATCATGGACGCCAACGGTAATCTCATTATCAGTGATAATAAGAGCGTACTTCGTTATAGTAATAACCATTTTGAAACAATTATCGACAATATCAATACTCCACGCGCATTGTTACTTGACAATGAAGGAAATCTCTGGTTTGCTTCAAGGCAAGGCATATATAATTTTTTCAAGTTAGATTGCATGACTTATAAAGTGAATGCACAAAACGCAGATATGGTATGTTCTATTGTACCGGTAAAATCAGGCGAGATGTATTTTGCCACAAATAATGGAAAACTCATCCATTTCGAAAATAATACATTTACAGATATACATTATCCGGTATTGCCCGACGGGTCGAAGAACGAATTTTCATACCATTCAATTAAAATTGACGATGCCATCTATTTTACTTCATACAGCGATATATTAAAATACAAGAATGGTTCATTCCAATGGCTCAATATTCCTCCCGACATATATAACCTAACATCGTGCCGCATAAACAAAAACGAATTTACCATCGGCGGATATAATAAATTAGATATATTAGACAACGATGGAAATTTGAAGCGCACAATTTCGCAGCTAAACATTAAAAGACCCACTATTTACACGGTGCAGGCAGACGACAAAAACCGGTTATGGATTGGCGGTCATAAGGGTATATGCTGCGTCGGCGGAAGAGATAGTCTTTACTTTTTTAATGATAGCGCTATGAATGCAGAAGCTTCTGATAAAGATGCTTCCGGTCGTATTTGGATTGCATGTGAAAGTCATATTTACTACGTCGAGGGAGATACTATACGATTGTTTATGGAATTTCCGAATACAATTGTCGGCAATCTGTGTTACGTTCGCGAAAACTTGATTGTAATTTCAGATAATATAGGTGTAAAAATAATTGACCCTACAACCAAACGTGTAGTAAGTTATGATCGTACAAACGGTTATTCAAGCGGAGAACCGGCATGGCTTGTCATGACCGAAGATTACGATGGTAATGTTTGGGTGGGAACGCAAGGTCCGAATGTGTTGAAGTTTAATCCTTCCAAACTTATGATGCATCCTCCTTCTCGCCCTCGCTTATATATCACATCAGCGCATTATTCCAAAAATAATATTGACAAGTGTGATATGGAAACAAATACCCATTTACAGTATGATTTTAGTAACGTGCAATTTTCATTTACCGGTATATGTTTTTCCGATCCCAACAACGTACGCTACCACTACCGCCTGCGCGGTTTCCAAAACGACTGGAGCGAACCGGTTATGCAGCGCGAAGTAACTTTTAACAACCTGCCGCCAGGCGATTACACATTTGAGATTTATGCCGATGCAGGAACAGACGAATCGCGTAGCGAAACCCAATCGTTCACTTTCTCCATCAAACCCGCTTTCTGGCAAACGGCATGGTTTCTTATATCAGGCATCGCTTTCCTGATGCTGGCAAGCGCAGGCGTAGCGCTTTATATCCAACGCCGGAAAAACAAAGCGCTCTTGGAAAAACTTCGTGCAGAGAAAGAACTCAACGAGTTGCGAATCAGCAGTATCCGTCTAAAAGCCATTCCGCATTTCAACGCCAACGTGCTGGCTGCTATCGAATACTACATCGCCAATCGAACGAAAGAAGAAGCGATGCGCATACTGGGCATTTATTCCGATTTCACTTTTAAAACGCTGAGCGATGTGGACAAAGCCGCCCGTCCGCTCTCCGAAGAGTTGGCTTATGTGAAGATGTATTTGGATTTGGAAAAGATACGTTTTCTTGACAAGTTTGACTTTAAAATCAATGTTGATAAAAATGTAGATGAGGACGTGCAATTGCCGAACATGATACTTCATACTTATTGTGAAAATGCGGTCAAACACGGGCTTATGCCGCTGAAATCCGGAGGGATTCTTTCCATCAATGTATCGCAACGAGACCGGATTGTATTCGTAAGCGTGGAAGACAACGGCGTGGGACGTACCTCCGCAGCTCAAAATCAGCACTTGCACAGTTCCAAACAGGGACTTTCCATTCTCAACCGGCAAATTGAAATTTACAACCGGTTCAATCGCGAGAAAATCAACAGTCAGGTTGACGATTTGTTTGAATCGGGAAAACCGAGCGGCACGCGCTTTACGGTGGAAGTGCCGTTGGATTTTGAGTATGTGAATTGAGAAATTTTTCATTTCGCGGGCGCATGTGATTTAAAATTTTTTAGTTACTGTGTTGTTATATTTAAAATAAACTTATAACTTTGTCGAAGAAATTTATGGAAACGTACAGAAAAAGTATATTAAAATACCACGATGTTCGTAGCGCTATGGATTGCGCTCGCGAAGAGGGTCGCGAAGAAGGTCGTGAAGAGGGTATTGAAAAAGAAAAAATTTCTATCATTCACAAATGCCTTCAAAAGAATATGGCGATAGAAGACATTATTTTCTTTACAGGATATTCAAAGGAACAGATTATTAGCTACAATAGTCTAAATAGCGATTTTTAGTTAGGATTAGACTAACAATCTCTTTATTTATGCCACGTATCGTCAAAAAGAAATAAATGTTGCTTTTAAAAATAGCGCTCCTTGCGAAACCCTTTGCGTTCTTTGCGGTAAAATACAAATTACCGCAAAGAACGCAAAGTTTAATCGCAAAGAGCGCAAAGATACTTATGGAATAATTGGAAATGAATTAATTCTTAACTAATTTATAATCCGCCGGAACAGTAAAGCTGTTTTCAGGAATAGTTTCGCTGAACGAGGTTGCTACAAAACTTTCTTTTGGCGTTTCTTTAGAGAAAAGAAGCCCTTTCCATCTTGCCACAGTAATCGTTCTCGACTCGTTGGTAAACGAAAATACCACGCAATCTTTATCGGCGATTGTCTGGTTAGGCAATTTCTTAAATCCCTGATAATCTTTAGCTATGTTATTATCGCCGGTATGGAGGAAAAAAGAGAGTGCGCGAAATACGGCGGCAGGGTCTTCTTCAACATACGTTTTAGTTCCGCTATATAATCTGTACGCTTTATTTGCAACCGCATCGGCGATGGAACATTCGCCATTCATTTCGATACGAAAATAATTTCCGAAGTCATCAAAAATAAAATTTGCAACTTGTTCTTTTCCTCCCTGAGTTGTTACCTTATAAGCTATATTTCCGCTTTTCACTTTCAGCCTAATTCCGTTAGACTGGTCTCCGCTCTTTTGAGCCATACACACCATTGGAGCAATCGCCATGATTACTACCCAAAAACTAAATCTGATCATTGTTTTCATTTTGTTTGTTTTTTTTAATTAATACTGTTTTTAATTCGTAATTCATAATTTATTTTGGGGATTACGCGCTATTCTGCATCAAATTCGACGCACAATGACGCCCTAATCCGCAGGCAAAGATAACAAATTAAAATTTATTATAATACCCATATTTTGATTTTTTTTTTGGCTTTGGGTTTAAAACCTCAAATTTCCTATTAATTTTCAATTTTCTTCACCCACCCTGAGCTTCCTTTCACAATATAAGCACCGCGTGAGAGATTGCCGGTGGAAATCTGTTTTTCTCCAGCATCTTTCTTGTCTTCATAAACCTTTATTCCTGTGATGGAATAAACCTGAACTGTTTCGGCGGCTGGACTGTTGACATTCAGATTTCCGGCGCAGAAATAAGCGTCGATTTTCGAAGCTATTTCCGAAATTCCGTTGGCGCCGTTTTTCACCCAAACGGAGGAGAGGCCGTCGGTGTAGGTGAAATATCCGGTTCGCGTTGTGGGCGTTGTATAGTCCGCTTGCGTTTTGTTCTCATTTCCAACGATAAGGTAGCCTTGAGCATCAATCTTACCTTCAATGGTGATTTTAGCGCCTTCAAAAGCGCGGGCGCCGATGCTGTTAGGTCCTGCCGCGATAACATCGCCGTTTACGTTTACGGTTGTGCCGTCGTCGGTTGCATCGACGCCGTCCATCATACTTGAAGTTACGTTGCCGGTTATGACTATTTTTCCTGTGCCTGAGGCGTTTGCTCCGTTTCCGTATGCCTTGATATTTCCATTCACAGCGATGGAAGCGCCTTCGCCTTCTGCCGATATACCGGCGCCGCTTGAGGTCACGTCGCCGTTTACGGTGATTGAGCAGTTGTAGGAAGCGAAAACTGCGAGAACGCTATATCCTCCGGTAGCCGTCACGTTTCCGTTCACGACTATGGTTCCGCCGACGCAAACTACCGCGTCAGCGCCGTCGCTTTTCGATTCCACGCCGGTTAAAGTGCAGGAAGCGCCTTCTTCCATTACGGCTAAGCCTGTGTTGTCGAAGCTTATGGCTTTGAATGAGCCTTCGCCGGCGTAATTGATGATTGAGCCGTATTCTACGGTCAACGCCTGACTGCCTGAGCCTGTGAAAATAAGATTATAACCGTTCAAGTCAAAAGTTATTTTCCTGTCCCAGATAAACGTCGGTTCGTTGGTGATATTCGTCAGCAGCTTGATTGTGCTCTGCGTATTGTCGGTGATTGCCGCCAAAGCGTCGTCGAGCGACATGTATAGCGTGCCGACAAGCTCTGCCGCTCCGGCTGTTATCTCGCAGACCGCCAATGGCGTTTTCACCCAAGCGTAGGAATAGGTTGAAGTACCGGAGTCTATACTGTAATAGTCTTCGTAGTATTCGTCATACCCCGGTTTGCTCGACACGGCTTCTTTGTCGGTTTGTTTCTTTGATATTGAGCCTAATACTAAAAAATGAGCGGCTTTTATCTTTCCGTCGATGGTTGCTTTCCCATTATTCACTTCAACGCCTGCGCCATTATAATAGTAGTTTTCGGAATCTATGCCGTCAAAAGTATAAGTATTTATTACATCTCCTTTTACGGCGACTTCACTATCATAACAAACGACGGCGCCTCCGACAGAAACTTCCGATACAACGCTGCCTGCAACCGTGACATTGCTGCCGCTGATTGCTCTTAAAGAGGCAAACTGGCCAATCGTCAACACATCGCCGGTCACTGTCACCGTACTGTTTTCGCAAGTTAAACCCGAATCCGCCTGATCTTGCATGTCAAGACCGGTGAATTTGCAGGAGCTGTCGGAAATTCTGGCATAAAGCGTTATCAGAAAATTTCCGGGATTGATATAATCAATTGAGCTTCCATTGATAACAGTAAGCGTTCTCACCGTTAAATCATAACCGTTCAGGTCGAAAGTTATATTCCTGTCATCAAAATAAAATCCATCAAACGGGATATTTTCCAATAGCTTGATGGTGGTATGCGTATTATTCGTGATTGACGCCAGCGCATCATCGAGTGTTGCGTAACCGGTTGTTCCGATTTGGCAGACCTGTCCCATCGCAGAAAGCGATGCAAAAAAGATTGTAACTGATAAGATGAATGATTTCATAATTGACAATTTACCATTGATAGTTGATAATTTTGTTTTCATTTTGTTTGTTTTTTAAAATTGATTATTATTACTTTATTTTTTATTATACAAATATCATAGTCCATAAACGAATACGGATGAAGTAAGTATCAAGATAGTTAAATATTTCGTACGCAATATAATTGTCGCCGCTTCTAACGACAATATCCGAGTTGTCTGCCTTAAACGAAAACACTCTCATACCACTTACTTCCTGATCCGAGAACTCGGTTTGTTTCATTTGTTCGATTTTCATCACAGAATTAATATAATCAAGAATATCCTGATGGTTTGTCGCAGTAACGGATACATAAATATTAGTCCAACCGGCATATACCGATTGCCCCGGATCATGCCATACTTCCATAGAAATAATCGGACCTGGGCCGGCGTAGGGTATTATCCATTTATCCAATGTACGCAGGTATTGGTCTGACAGCCATTCGTTTGCATATTTTTTGTAGGTCATCGTGTAAAGACCATCGAAAGCGGGGATAGCCGATGGCGCATTGACTAATAGCGGCGCTTTGCTCAGAATATCCTTAAAGTCTCCCACGCCGGAAGTCAGCCGTGTTACAGATCCTGTGATTATCGTTGTAGGACTGTCTTTTGTTCCGCCGGATAACTGATACTTCAGACACAATCCGGCGCTTGTCACCCAGTATTCGTTGTCTGTGACGTATATGCCGTCCGTAGTTTCATAGAGATAGTGTTTCACATCGACTCCCGCCACCTTATCGTCGGAAACTTGCGTAGGAGCTTTTTCGCAGATGTTGTCGGTAATGAACATTGTTAACAATTGGGTTGCATCAGACATGACAAGGTATCCTGCGTTTTCATAACCGCTTTCTGCGGGTATGTTATGGTAGTCTTGCCGCACCCAACAGCTTCTGTCGCTTTCATACAGAACGTTATACGCATCTGCGCCCTTGTTGAGATAAACCGTTGCTTTCGGCGTATCGTCCAAGTAGTTGCTCGTATAGGATCCGTCGGTTCCGAATGCTTCAAAATGCTTGAATAAATAATCGATTTCGTATATTCCCACAGGGATGAACGCCTGTACTTCTTCGGGAGTATTAAAAACCTTCTTTGTAAAACTGCTATGATAAATCGAAGTCGTGTCCGTCGGATTCGCCGGATTATCCGGGTCATCGCCGTTATCAACAGTCGGGTCGTCGGTTTTCGAGCAACCGGATAAAGCAATCGTCAGGATTGCCATCAAAAAACCAAGTTTAAATAATGTTTTCATTTTGTTTGTTTTTTTAGTTTATTGTTAATGATTAGTGATTAGCGGTTAGTTTCACTAAGTCTGATGATGGCTGTTACCGCTAACCGCTAACCACTAACCATTAACCGTTAATCACTAATTTTTAATCATTTTCCTTACTGCCGCTTCTCCATTGATATAAATCTTCACGATATACATTCCTTTGGCAAGCGAAGAAACATTCATTTTCCCTGCAAAATTATTTTCCTGCATCAGCATTTTGCCGTCCATATCGTAGATTTCTACTTTGTTTATCTGACTTTCGGCGGTGATGCAGAGTTCTTCTTTTGCCGGATTGGGGAAAATATTAAGATTCTGAATATCGGCGCTTATTATGCCGGTGGTAGTGTCGTATATTACAGATATGGAGACATTCGTACCACAGACGGGACAACGCGCTGAAGCAGGCAGCGTCGCCGCGTCGAATACCGCGCCGCAGACAGGGCACAGGTAAATCGTTGCAAAAGTGGCGCTCAAATACGCAGCGTCGTTTAGATTCGCCAGCGCGTCGGAGAAGTTGTTCGCATGGATGTTCTCAACTCTCCCTGTACGCGTGAACAGGCTTGCTGCGACATTGTTTCCTTCCGCCGTAGCGTCTGCCGCAAATCCGGGGTACATTGTCGTGTATTCGTATGTCTCGCCGTCTATTGCAGCTTGAAGGTTTTCAGCCGTTGTCCCGACCGTCGGCGTGTCGGCGACCGGCTTCTCGGCTGCCGTAGCGCCCATCGTCATCAGCATGTTCCATTCGGAAGTAGCGTGAATAGCTTCAGCCGCTGCTGTGGCGGTAAACAGGCTGGCAATCTCAGGATAGCCATCTTCATTAGCCTTTGCCGCAAAAGCCGTGTAATGCGCATTGGCGTTGGTTTCGCCCTGCACAGCCATCATCAGGTCGGCGTAAGTACGGCTTACTACGTATTGCACATAGAGGCTTTGCGACGTCCCGCAAACCGTACAACGTCCCGACGCAGGCAGCGTCGCCGCGTCGAATACCGCGCCACAGGCAGGGCACAGGTAAGTCGTTGCAAAAGTGGCGCTCAAATACGCAGCGTCGTTTAGATTCGCCAGCGCGTCGGAGAAGTTGTTCGCATGGATGTTCTCAACTCTCCCTGTCTGCGCGAACAGGCTTGCAGCGACGCCGTATCCCTCAGCTGTGGCGTCTGCCGCGAATCCGGGGTACATTGTCGTGTATTCGTATGTCTCGCCGTCTATTGCCGCCTGGAGGTTTTCGGCAGTTGTCCCGACCACAGGCGTATCGGCGACCGGCTTCTCGGCTGCCGTAGCGCCCATCGTCATCAGCATGTTCCACTCGAAAGTAGCATGGATAGCTTCAGCCGCCGCGGTGGCGGTAAACAGGTTAGCGATCTCATAATATCTTTCCTCTTTGGCTTTTGCCGCGAAAGCCGCGTAGTGCGCATTGGCGTTGGTTTCGCCTTGCACAGCCATCATCAGGTCGGCGTATGTAGCAGAGGAGCGCATCGACGGATTAATGACGATTGAAAACGGTTTTGTAGCGTTGTTCGCGCCATAAGTCGCCATTACTGTGAAATTAAACGTACCGGCGGCGGTTGGCGTACCGGTAATAACGCCTCTGCTTGCATTGAGCCTTAAACCGCCGGGCAACGCGCCTGCGGTAATAGACCAAGTAATGCGCGATAAGCCTGATGCTGCAAAGGTAGCGCTGTAAAGCGTCCCTACAGCGCCATTGGGCAACGCGGTAGTGGTAATATTAATCTGAGCGGATATGCTCATTACGCTTAATAAAAGCGTGATGATTACTGGAAAAAAATTCTTTTTCATATTCCTTTAAATTCTTTTTTTAATTCTTCGTTATTTCAACATCCGCAGGAACTTCAAATATAGACGCAGGAGGATCGCTCAAATCTATGGAAATAATTTTGGTGGAAATATCCATTTTCCCCATTTTTCCCTCCATTTTCATGGTTAGATTGCCGTAGGCGAGAATAGTAGCATCCATCTCCATTTTGGCGTATTTTACCTGCGTTTTCTTACAGTTGTATCCCAGATAGTTTTCTTCGCCCAATTCTTTGATTTCCGTACCTTCCATCACTTTTCCGCCAATCGAGGCTCCTATTGCAGCAGCCATGCCGCCTGTCGGAACAGATCTTTCGTAAGTCGTACCTGTTTTTTTAATCAGGTCAAGATCCCAATGCGTGTTGCCCTTCACGATTTCCAGCTTGTCGGTTTTTGAAGTATAAGTATCCGTAATGGCTATTTCCGACTTTGTTTCGGTAGCCGTCCAGTCGCCCCATTTATCGAAATAAACGGTCTTTTTCAAACCGATGCCCATTGCGTTGGTTTCTTCAACATAACTGCCGCGTTCAAAAGGCAGCCTTTTCTCTTTGGGCGCAGATTGTTCGGTTTTCACGCCGGCGCTTGTTTCCTCAGTCGCCGCGCCTGTTTTTGATTTGTTGCCGCAAGAAATTGCAGCCGCTGTAATCATCAGCGATAACATGTAAAATGTTGCTTTTTTCATTTTGTTTGTTTTTAAAATTGTAATTGTTAATATTATTTTAATTTCTTAATTCATAATTTTTTTTTACCTTTGCTACATAATAAAAATTTATATTATGCAAGCTAAACCGTATAAAATTCCCAAAAATACTTCTCAAGTCGTTAGCGAACCTGCTGTGGCTTATCAGCTTCGACCGGCGCCTGCCGAAATTTCGCTTTCCAATAAATGGAATCCCAATGTTCCGTTCCACGGTACGCAGGATGAATGGTGGGAGCATTTCCATCGCATCGAGGAAGGGAATTTTATGACTATCGAAGAAGCTGATGAAAAATTTGAAATATGGAAAACGAATTACCTCGCAAGCCGTATGTAGTCAGTGAGGAGTTTAACGAAAGCCGTGAAAGTATTTACGAATACACTCTTGATACATTTTATCCCGAATGCCGACATCTTGCAACTAAAAGCCGTATGTACCGAAATATCATCCTCGATGCTCATTTAATCATTTACCGGATTACAGACGTTCGCATTGAAGTGTTAGATATTATTCATTCTGCGTCAAGCATCGGAAAAATTCGCAACACTCGCAAAATTCGCCTGTAATCATTATTTCAAAGAACTTTGGCTCGGCGTAGCGTCTTCGGCTACGTCGCTGTCAAAAACAAAGCTCCGCTTTGTATGCAAGTCAGGAGACTTGCTTTTAATGCGACGTAGCCGGAGGCTACGCCGAGCGGGGGAGGGGGGATTCAGCCTGCTTTTAATATCTCCCCACTTCAATTGCCCCATTGTAAGTCAACTGAAACTCCGATATGTAAAGATCGCCAATGAAAGGTGCACTCCGCATATATCCGGTAATAGTAATATTATACATATTGTCGGATTTGGATACAATCATTTGTGCGTTTTCTTGGTCTGTCAGACCACCGATTGTCTGATCGGCGTAACCGCTACATACACCGCCCAGGATGCCTCCGTTCGGACAAGAGAATGTTCCATTCGGCAAGTCGTTGTTGCTTGCGGGAATATTCATTGATAGCACAAAACTGATATATGGGTTATTATTTCCAAATTCCAACGAACCGACTATTCCGCCACCTATAATCATTAAACTTTCGCTTTCCACAAGCGGAAATGTTTTGCCGTCGACTACCAATTGCCCCACTGCTCCGCAAGCATCATCGAAATTAAACAGAACTATCTGAAGACCGAAATCACTCGCGAGAACATCCATTGATTTCGTTTCGCCATGATAGGTGGCAAAGACCTTCGTATCATAAGCATCGCCCCACCACAGGGAGGATGATACCGAACAATAGCCGTCGCTGTTGGTAAAACCTGCATAATCTTCATAATCCCAATCGTCACGTATCGAAACCTTTACGCCGGCTTTGGGTTGGTCGCATGCAAGTACACGAACTTTCAGCGTCATTTTCTTATTGGATTTTCCTGCTGCTTCAGGCGAAAAATGTTTGACCGTCCCTTCATACGCATTGTTTTGC